>Ga0256404_1004338_pt1 | contig 27031 bp, 20 predicted proteins | sample RumenRJG_01DNA_FD_185990 | JGI IMG/M metagenome (GOLD analysis project Ga0256404, IMG submission 185990) | Bovine rumen microbial communities from Lethbridge, Alberta, Canada - RJG_01 | ecosystem: Host-associated > Mammals > Digestive system > Stomach > Rumen | place: Canada: Alberta | collected...
TATAGATATATGTCCATAGGTTGAAGTTCGCTGACGCCTGGCGTCCTTCATATAAGCCATTAGTTAGGTAGTGGCTAAATAGAGCCACATCATCGCCACCAAAAGCATTCTCAAGGTCAGGATAGTGACCGTTATAATAATAGTAATCATATACTGGCGAGAAGTCTACATTGAAGAATGAATGAACCGGGTTCTGCAATGTGTTGCAGCCTGTTCCATGTCTTCCTTCTCTAACTCCATTGAAGAGATAGTGATTATAATATGCTGGCAGATTGTTATAGCCAAAGGCCGCTCTTAAATCAGCATACTCATTACGATATGACTGCACACTGAAGGTTGACTTGCCTTGTCTTCCTTCTGGTATTCCTACATTAACAAAATGCTCCAAGGCTTTATTAGCATTACTTCCATAAGCCTTCTTAACGTCAGCATACGCATTTACATAATATTCAAAATCATATACATCAGCATAATCTATTCCCTTGTATACTGTTGGATATACAGGCGCTGGTGCATAACCATAATCATATAGACACGCTTCTCTACCAATCTTATCCCAGAAGCTTTCTAATGTGTGAGATACTCTATCATACCTCAGCAATGTCTTATCACTTATATCGAAATAATCATAGGGAATCTCAGATTCTATGTCAACATCGTCATCATCCCATGTCACATCAACGTTATACCAATAGCCATCTATCTTAGCCTGATTCCACTCATGAGAGTCACTTGTTACTGAATATGCCGGGATTCCACTTGCATAGCAAAGCAGGGCAAATGCTTCTGAATAACCAGCACACACTGTTGCTCCACGTGAATTAAGGAATACTGATGCACAGCTCTGAGAGTAGTTTGCATATCCATCATAGGAGCAATTAATAACAATAAGGTCGTGAATCTTCTTCTCTCTATCATAAGCACTAGCATTAGGATTTACCTGATTAAGATACCACTCTATCTTTTTCTTAATCTTACCAGCTGCGGCGGCACGATCACTTCCCGTGGCAAAGTCGTCAAATACTTCTAGACGAACTGTACCAGAATTCTTGCCCGATACGGTAGAGATATTAATAAGTGTATCTAAGAAATAGAATTCAGGTGTATCATACAATATTAGATGACATACTTCTTCAACCTGAGATTTGCTCATATTAGAATAGCTTACTTTAGGTGTCAGATAAGGGTCATATCCGTTAACGCGCTCCCATTGACAATCAGCCCCACCCTCAATCATTGGGTACAACATAGCATATAAATCATCATATAACTTCTTCTGATTATCAGTTAACTTATCATTATATGTATAGAAAGGCTGCGAGAACGATTTCCAATAATCGCTTGTTCCCTTCTTAGAATATAAGAAATACTCAGACTGATTTTCCCCATTATCAGCAAGTACCTTGTTATATTCTTCTTCACTAATCTCATCTTCTACTACAACAGATTTCTTCAAACCACCTGTTGGCTTGTTAGTTGCTGCTAGGGTTGTAATGTTAGTCATACCCACAATGCCTAATAGCATAGTTAGCGATAATGCTATGGATAATATGATTCTCGTCTTCTTATGCTTCATATCCCTTCTCCTTTTAATTAGTCTATGTGAAAAGTTCACAAAAACTAGTCTAACTTCATACCTTTACCAGCACAGTAATCCTTAAAGCTTTGGTTGACCTTATCCTTGTCAGATAGGATGACGTCATCAGGTGTAAGGTCGTTGTCGAATGGCCATTCTACTCCTATGTCAGGGTCGTTCCACATTAGGCCACCCTCATCATTAGGATGATAGAAGTCAGTTACCTTATAGCAGAATTCTGCATAGTCAGACATAACTAAGAAACCATGTGCGAATCCCTTCGGTACGAAGAACTGCTTCTTATTCTCAGCAGACAGGACTATTCCATAACATTTGCCAAATGTAGGTGAACCATTACGAAGGTCAACTGCCACATCATACACCTTACCATTTATAACTCTTACAAGCTTATCCTGTGGGTGATTAAGCTGGAAGTGAAGTCCACGAAGAACTCCCTTCTTAGATGCAGACTGATTGTCCTGAACGAACTTATGGTCAATTCCTTCTGCTGCAAAATCATTATAGTTGTAAGTCTCCATAAAGTAACCACGTTCATCACCAAAAGCTGTTGGCGTAATTACGTGAAGTCCTTCAATACCATTAACGTTATGTTCTACTGTTATCTTACCCATTGTTTCCTCCTAATTATAATCCCTCAGCAACATCTATTAGATATTTACCATAGTCAGTTTTCATAAGTGGCTCTGCAAGCTTACGAAGCTGATTAGCATCAATAAAGCCTCTCTTATATGCAATCTCTTCAATACAAGATACATATAATCCCTGTCTCTTCTGGAATGTCTCAACGAAGTTGGCTGCCTGAAGAAGCATCTCGTGATTACCAGTATCAAGCCAAGCAAATCCACGACCAAGAGTCTCAACATGAAGATTGCCGCGGCTAAGATATTCATTATTAACAGAAGTTATCTCAAGCTCGCCTCTTGCTGATGGCTTAACATTCTTAGCAATGTCAACTACATCATTGTCATAGAAATATAGTCCTGGCACAGCGTAGTTAGACTTAGGCTTCTCTGGCTTCTCCTCAATGGAAATAGCAATTCCTGATTCATCGAATTCTACAACACCATACTCTCTTGGGTTGCGAACATAGTATCCGAAAATTGTTGCGCCTGCTTCTGACTCAGTTCTCTCTGCAGTCTCACGAAGCACCTTAGAGAAGCTCTGGCCATAGAATATGTTGTCGCCTAGTACCAATGCCACTGCGTCATTGCCTATGAATTCATCTCCTATAATAAATGCTTCAGCAAGTCCGTTAGGTGCCTCCTGAATCTTATATTCAATATTCATTCCTAACTGACTTCCATCGCCTAATAATTCCTGGAATACTGGAAGGTCTCTCGGTGTGGAGATAATTAGAACCTCTCTTATTCCTGACAACATCAATGTAGATAATGGATAGTAAATCATTGGCTTGTCATAGATTGGCATTATCTGCTTTGATATTGCTTTAGTTAGGGGATATAATCTCGTTCCAGACCCTCCCGCCAGAATTATTCCTTTCATTATATCTGTCCTCCTTGTTATTTTATTCTTATGTCTAAGAAAAAAGTCTGCCCGCTCATACAGAAAATCGCTAAGCAGACTTTTTCTCTTAGACATCTGCCTCAATCAACATTATTGCATCTATAATGATGCGTCATCCATGGCTTACAGAAGAAGCGTCTTGTCTTCTCCCATACCGAGGCAGCCAGTTAAATCGTACTTTCTGCCGGCTTCGTCACGGATGTAGCCTTCAAGTTCACCGAAGGTGATGTAGTAGTCGATGTTGACTACGCCAGTATGAAGTATCATTGGGTTAAGGCTGTAAACCTTCTGCTTCAAGTTGACCATATCGTACTGGTCGCGGATTAGCACCTCAGCATAATCCTTGAAATCCTTTGTTGCTGGTTCTCTTGTAAATGTTACTGGTGGAAGAAGACTTGATGTGCCTTCTAACCACAAAATGTTCTCATTATATTTTGCCTGATTAATCGACTGGTTACGAGTCAGGTTGAAGGCGAGATACATGTCTTCGCCATCGATATTGTATCTGCCAAGAGTTGTAACCCAGTCATAGTGAGCACGTCTTGGATAATAGCCTCTGTGGTCATCAATGATTGCTGTTGTAAATTCATTGGCAACCATCTTCTCACCATTGATTGTCAGCTCGCCCTCTGCCTTGAAGAAATCCTTCTGAGAGTAAAGCGGTCTTGGCCTCTTCTTGTCAAATGGAATACTTGCCACACAAGGGTCTGACATTCTCTCAAGGTTGATATCGTACTCAATGGTAGCCTCTCCCATGTTCTCCTTCATTGCCTGCACCGCCGTCTTGTCCTTGCGCGGAACAGTTATCAGACATGGGCCCTTATGAGAGCCAGTTAGATGTGCCCTGCCTTCATCAAAGTAATTCTCATACTTTACGAAGCTCACATCTGTCTGGGCAAATGCAACAGCACCTCTAATCAGATTAGGTGCAATCTGAGTATCCTTGCTCTTAAGATCAGTATCCCAACAGTAAGTGGTCTTAGTCCTCTTATCGTAGAATACGTTCAAGGTCTTGCCGAAGATTCCCATGTCGCACACAACCGCAAGAAGTACACCATTGTCAAAATGTACCTCTGTAGCCTCCCACAAGGTCAGCTTCAATCTGTTAAATGCATTAGGAAGAGCTGTCGGTCCCTTTAATCGGACAAGGTCCATCTCTTCAAATTCCTTGTCAAATGTTCCAAATTCGCAACTTCCATCTGCTCTAACCATACTCTTAGGCGTAGGCACAGCACGTCTTGTCTCATTAATATACTTACTGTATTCGCCCCTAATTGGTTCCTTCTTCTTAACCATAAGCTCCCCCTTTCTGTAAATGCGTACGCATAAACCATTTATTATATATCTCCTTATGATATATTACCGATCACAAGGGATCCTCCCACACGTGGGTCCCTCCTTATGATATATTATAACACATTTACAAGGGTTAACTACTCATCAAATTCAACTATTACATAATATCCTCTTGGAGTCTCACGAATGTCGGTAACCTTGCCCTCTTTCGATGCAATTCGTTCCGTTATCTTGTAGTTGCCTGACATGGCGTAACTCCTGCCCAATGTATAGTAATAAGAGTTAGGGAGCTTACCCTCTGATACAGGAAGAACGTCACCGACCTCTACCAAGCCAGGACGCTCCATCTTGAATTCCTCTTGTCTCATACGTCACCTCGTCAACATTAAAGCATCAAATTATTTGCAAAAAAGTTCCACCGCTCATACAGAAAATCGCTTGTGGAACTTATCTTGCAAATATTATCTAATTCTTGTCGTCTTCAACAACCTTAGACTCAACATCCTTAGCTGGAGCTGGGTTCTCTGGTACCGGATTCTCCTTAGCCATATTCTTAAGAGCAATTGAGCTTCTTATAGTAATAACAATAGTAATTATTGAATCTACTATCATCATTATACCCATGATAATTGCGGATACCTGAAGTACTCCAAATGCGAAGAATACACAGATCAATCCGAAGATTACACTTAAGATACCACCGAAGAACGCAAGCCACCAAAGAGAACGGCCATAGTTCTTGAAATGGAATGCTGATACAATACTCTGAACACCGTGTATTACAAGCATTACTCCAACTGCGATTGGCATAATAGTTGCGAACATTACTGGATTGTAGATAATCCAGCCTCCAAGTGCTCCTAAGAGAATTGCAATTAGGACACATGGAATTGCTGTTCCGACGCCTCCCATGATGCCGCCAATAAGAACTGTTACTGCAATAATTATAATGAAAACGCCGATTATAATTGATACTGCTGCTGATGTTCCTATTGGAAATATTACATACATTAATCCAATAATAAGTGACAATATAGAAGAAATGTATATCTGCCACCTTGCTGCCTTTAACCTATCTTTCATTATTATTTACCTCCTGAATAAGATAGTACTATACATACGATAAAACACTAATACAAGTTAGATAACTTGTCAATGTAATTCCCATAGCGAATAGATTATCTATGTTAGGGATGCGAATTTTCTTCCATCTTCCGATAGATAGCATAATGATTGCAAGAGTTGGAACGATGTATCGTCCCTGGAATCCCATAATTACATTGTCAGTTGGAAGGGTCCAATAGAGAAGCATTGCAAATGCTGTTATGAGAATTGGAATAATACCAACTATAAATGTAAAAATTCTATTGCCAACCTTATATTCATCATCCTCTGTATTGTATCTTACCATGGATACAAGTAGCATCAACAGATTGATTATATACACACCCTTGAAAACAAATATTCTGCTGTAGCCTAGCGCGGTACCACCAATCTGTGCTATATAATGACCTAAGTCTTCCTTTAGGGTATTGAAGATAAGTCCCATAAAACGGACAGGGTTAGTTAAGTATTCGATTGGTGCAACACCCATTTGTCCATATATCTCACGAACATTAACAGGGACTGCGTGAAGGAATGTATAGACCATCTCGTATCCTCTTAAGTATACGAATACGCCAGTTCCTATCACCAATACCACAATAATCGGAATGCTAATCTTCTTAGCATTTCCCACAAACCATGCCTTCTTAATACTAAGAACAAATGGCAATAATAAAACCACAAGGAACACTCCTGACTTAACGCTGCTTAGAAGCAGACCGCAGAAGATATACATAGCAAGCTCTGTTAAGGTTGTCCTAATAAATGGAATTTCCACATTCCAGTGCCATTTATGCCTTGTAGATGTATCACCACATTTTAGGAAAAATGCCTGAGCCACAACCACCATTATACATGCCATAACAGCGCAGTCATAGGAGTAGGATGACACCTGCTGCAATGTTATAGGAAGAAGGGACACCATGAACAATATCCTCTTACCTACCGGAATCTTCCTTATGGCATAAGTGGTCATAAGCACGTAGAAGAGCATATTAAGAATTGCTCCGAATATATATTCAAATCCGAATCCCAGATTAAGGAATCTGGCAAATGTTATTCCAAGTGCTGGCAGATAATAAAGGGTCATTTTAGAATTAGAGGAGTAATCAACAGCAACTACCTTAGCAGCTTCTCCTTCGTCAATAATTCTAAGATTATCAAGCAATGACTCATAATTCGTGGTATTAATTCGAGATTTAATATTGGCTTCACCTATAGAAGCATCCTGGGCTCTCATGTATCTGTAGGGCGTAAAGCCTGCTGGCGCAGCATTATCATCATAAGGACTACCGTAATCAAGATACACATTGGACTGATTATAGGCGCTGCCGAAATGGTCCTGCTCATCAGGTGTCTCGTATGCAGGCACAAGAAATACGAATATAAGCCCAAGGGTTATTGCAATAATTGGATATATCTTCCCTAGCTCTGCTTGCTTATATATCTCTAGGAAACCGACAACAAGCACCAACAGAAAGCATGCTACAAGTACGATTCCTGCAAAAACCTTAAAGCTTGTCCCAGCATTTTCGTTATTATTGAAGGTCCTAACAAAGCCAATAATAAGCAAAGAAATGGCGACAATAACCACTGCCACCATTCTTAATAATTTAATTTTATCTGAATACTTGTATTTTGCGTAAGTATACTTCATTATTTACCAAACTCTTCATCTACACACTCAAGTGCTGCCATAAGTACCTTGTCCATATCGTAGTATTTGTACTGGCCAAGACGACCGCCGAATATTACATTGCCTTCCTTGGTTGCCTCAGCTGCATACTTCTCATAGAGGGCATTATTCTTGTCATTGTTAACAGGATAATAAGGCTCAACTCCAGGCTTCCACTCAGATGAGTACTCCCTTGAGATGATAGTCTTAGGCTGTGTGCCGAATTCAAAATGCTTATGCTCAATAATACGAGTATAAGGCACCTCGCGTTCTGTGTAGTTCACAACAGCATTTCCCTGGTAATTGTCAGTGTCAAGCTCCTCTGTCTCAAAGCGAACAGAACGATACTCTAATGGGCCGAACTTGGAATCGAAATACTCATCAATCTGACCTGTGAAAAGAATCCTATCGTACTCAACCTTAGTGCCATCAGATAATGCACCTGTCTTCTTAAGGTCGAAGAAATCCTCACCAGTCTTAGTGTCAATTCCATCAAGCATCTTCTCAACAATCTTAGTATATCCGCCCATTGGGATACCCTGGAATCTATCGTTGAAATAGTTATTATCATAAGTAAATCTCATAGGAAGGCGCTTGATAATGAATGCAGGAAGCTCTGTACATTTTCTACCCCACTGCTTCTCGGTATAGCCCTTAATGAGCTTCTCGTATACATCCTTACCGGCAAGGGAAAGTGCCTGCTCCTCAAGATTCTGAGGCTCGTCAATCTTGTACTCAGCCTTCTGCTTCTCAATAATCTCCTTAGCCTCCTCAGGAGTTCTGATATTCCACATCTTGCTGAAGGTGTTCATATTGAAAGGAAGGTTGTATAACTCATCCTTGTACACAGCAATTGGGGAATTCACGTAGTTATTGAATTCAGCGAACTGGTTGATGTACTCCCAGATTTTCTTATCAGATGTATGGAAAATGTGGGCTCCGTAGACGTGAACGTTAATGCCCGCCTGCTCCTTAGTATATACATTGCCGGCAATGTGATCTCTCTTGTCAATTACTAAGCATGACTTGCCTCTCTTTTTGGCTTCATACGCAAAGGTAGCGCCAAATAATCCTGCTCCTACAACTAAATAATCGTACTTCATTTCATCTCTCCTTTTTCTCAGGTATTACGTTAATGTCTCTTAGTAGTTCCTGCTACGACGTAGCGCTTCAACTTGTTGTATAAGTATAATTCTTTCTCGCTATGAGGGCGGTAGCCAAACTTCAGGCTGCGCTTGACATAGCTTCTAAAATCAGAATCCTTGTATTCTTTATAATTCACACTATCAAGCATACGGTCGAGGAGCTTCATCTCCAGCTCTATGATAGTATTCTCAATAGTCTTGGTCATTTCCTTGTCATCGTATTCCTTGGCAAGTTCAAGTATGTCGAAGTAACCAGGAATTGCTGTGAGGGCTCGCTTAGTTGGCTTTCCGTCCTCATATAACAGCTTGTCAGCCTCTGAGCCACCCTTGTTAAATGTATAATGAATATCTGGAACCTGTCTTATCTTGTCACAATGCTTTAGGTATTCCATCAAGAACAGAATATCCTCGAAATAGTGAATGCCCTCCTTAAATCGGATATTGTATTTGTCAATAATATCCTTACGAAACATCTTGTTCCATATATAACGAAGGCTTAGGTCTCCTGCAAATATGCCCTTTGCCACAGACTTACTATTCATAAGCCTTGTCATGCAATCAGGTGTGGAATAGATCTCCTGTCCTCTTTCTCTAATCATGCATCCACATATGGACATATCAACACCATCTATTGCATTGAATAGACACCTTGTAATCTCGTCGCTTTGCTCGTCATCATCATCCATGAAAATAATATATTCACCCTTAGCCTTCTCAATGCCAAGATTCCTGGCTGCTGAGACACCTGGTGTAAATTCCTTGTAAAAGCGTATCTGTCTGTATTTGTTGGCCTGCATACCAGCAAGTGAAGATGAATCATCTGAGGAATCGTTCTCCACATATAGAATCTCTATATCGTCGAGAGTCTGGCTTACAAGATTCTCTGACGTCTCGATAATTCGCTCACTGGCATTATATACAGGAATTATGATTGATACCTTAGGTCTTCTCATACCCCTAGACCGCTTCCTTTCCTCATAATATTATTAAAATTCTATCACAATAGTTAGTTTTAATCAAACCGAACACCATCTAAACCTAGTATATGTGCATTATTATCATTGACTAACAATTATAATTAAACTACAATTTTCTTTAGCGGTTTTATAAAAGGAGCATGCTATGAATTTCAGGATGATTGTCTATATTGTTGGACACATTATCAAAATAGAATCACTACTACTAGTTGTTCCTGTTATTACGTCAATTTTCTATGGCGAATGGCAGGGAGCTGTATATGGAATCCTTGCAATCGTATTATATTTCCTAGGTTTTGCCATTACACTGCTTAAGCCTAAGAATAACATTTTCTATATTAAGGAAGGATGCGTAGCAACTGCACTGTGCTGGATATGCCTGTCGCTTGCAGGTTCTATTCCTCTTATAATCACAGGAGAGATTCCTTCATTTACAGATGCAATGTTCGAGATTGTATCAGGATTTACAACAACTGGTTCAAGCATATTAACTGATGTGGAAGCCCTTAGCCACGCTTCACTAATATGGCGAAGCTTTACCCACTGGGTTGGTGGTATGGGAATCCTTATCTTCCTGCTTGCTGTTATTCCACTAACTGGTGGCTCTAATGTGAACCTTATGAAGGCGGAATCTCCAGGTCCACAGGTAGATAAGTCTATGCCACATGTTAAGACTACGGCAAAGCTTCTATATATAATCTATACTGTTATGACGGTATTAGAGTTCCTAGCATTAATGCTTACAGGTCTTCCTGTATTCGACTCTATATGTATGGCATTTGGAACAGCAGGTACAGGTGGTTTCGGAATACTTAACACCTCCGTTGCCAGCTACCCTATTGCATCACAATGGGTCATTGCCATATTTATGCTGTTATTCGGAGTTAACTTCAATGTATATGTCTGTCTCATATTCAGGCGCTTCAAAAATGCCCTGAAGAACGACGAGATTAAAGTATACCTGTCAATGGTAATTTGCTCAATAGTTATTATTACTATTAACATTTACGAGAGCTGCCACGGGTTATTCGATGCGCTGACGAAGTCAACCTTCCAGGTAGCGTCAATTGTTACAACTACTGGATTCTCAACTGCTGACTTCGACGCATGGCCAACTCTTAGCAAAATTATACTGCTACTTCTTATGCTATCAGGTGCCTGCGCAGGAAGTACGGCGGGTGGTCTGAAAATCTCGAGAATATGCATTGCCTACAAGACAATGAAGATGGAGATTAATTCGATTCTTCATCCTAGAGAAGTAAAGGCAATTAAGATGGACGGTCACAACCTTGATACCAAGACACTTCGCGGAACAATTATTTATATTGTAATATACGCATTTATCTTGATTAACTCAGTACTGCTAATATCCTTCAACGGTTATGATATTGTAACGACATTTACATCGGTGCTTGCCACCTTCAACAACATTGGTCCTGGTCTGTCAATGGTTGGCCCAACGGCGAACTTCAGCTTCTTTAGCGACTTCAGCAAGTGGGTTCTAATCTTCGACATGCTAGCCGGAAGACTTGAGATATTCCCAATCATCATGCTATTTAGACCAAGTATCTGGCGCGGAACCGTGTTCAAGCACAGAAAGACTTATTAATATGAGAAATACCAAGCGTCGAACTAAGGAGATTCTAGATATCTTAGATGAGACCTACGGAACTGAATATATATGTTATCTCAATCACGAGGAGCCCTATCAGTTGCTGATTGCGGTAATCTTAAGTGCCCAGTGTACGGACGAACGGGTTAATATGGTAACGGCAGATTTGTTCGTGAAATACCCTACTCTTGAGGCATTTGCAAATGCTGATGTTAAGGAGCTAGAGCAGGACATCTACTCAATTGGCTTTCACCACGCCAAGTCTAAGAATATCATAGCCTGCGCCAACAAGTTAATTAATAATTATGGCGGCAGGGTTCCTGATACTATGGACGAGCTGCTAACGCTAGACGGCGTGGGGCGTAAGACTGCCAACGTCATCCTTGGAAATGTGTATAACATCCCAAGCATCGTTGTGGATACCCATGTAAAAAGGATATCTAACAGGCTGAATTTCACCAAGAATTCGGACCCTACACTTATTGAAGAAGATTTAATGAAGGTACTCCCTAAGGAGCACTGGATATTATACAATATACAAATTATAACATTTGGCAGGAATATCTGCTTCGCACGCAATCCTAAGTGCGATGAATGTCCTCTTAGTCACCTGTGCGATGCTAAGGACAAGAGGGCTGCAAAATAAAATCGTGTTAGAATAATTGCTGACTGCGGTGATAATAAAGAAAATAAAAGGAAAATATAATGAAGATTTATCTTACAAGACATGGTCAAACCAACTTAAATAAGCAGGAATTAATGCAGGGAAGAACTGACGAGCCTCTCAATGATACAGGAAGAGAGCAGGCAAGAAAAGCCAGTGAATTCGTTAAGGACATTAAGTTCGACGCAGTTTATTCAAGCCCTCTTATTCGTGCTAAGGAAACAGCTTCAATTATCGCTGATATTCCAATGGATGAGGTAATAACTGACCCTAGAATAATCGAGGCGGATTTTGGAGATTACGAGTTAAGAAGCTATCATAAGTTAGGCATTAAGCTTACTTCTTATTGGCTTTTGCCAGAGGTCTTCCACGCTCCACCATCAGTTGAAACTGTAGAAGAGATGGTAGATAGAAGTCATGCATTTCTTAAGGAACTAGAAGGTAAAGACTACGACAACGTGCTTATTGTATGTCATGGCGGAATAATGCGACCAATGTGTGGATATCTTCAAAATGTTAAGCGAGGATTTATTTGGCGTCCAAAACCAGTTAACTGCGAGGTTCGTGTATTCGAGTCAGTAATGGGCAAGCACCGACTTGTAGACAGATATTTATAGTAGATAGATATTTATAAAGGAACAATAATATGAGTAAAAGTATCAGATTCTCAATCGTAATACCTGTATACAACAGAGTTAACATTCTAACAAGATGTATCGAGAATGTATTAGCTCAGGACTATCCTGATTTCGAGATAATTCTTGTGGATGATAATTCTACTGATAAAAGCGGGAAAATGTGCGACGATTACGCAAGCCGATACGACAATATCAGTGCATATCACAATAAGAAGAACTTAGGCCCTGGTCCTACAAGAAATGTTGGAATTAAGAAGGCTACTGGGGATTATCTAATATTCCTTGATTGTGATGATAAGTATGACTATGATTTGCTTAGCAAGGTTGCTAAGGGAATCGATGACGTTAATCCTGACATCTTAGTATATTCTCTGTGGGAGGAATACTATAACGAGAACGGTGACATCATCTATAAATACCCACACTCTCTTCCAACCTCTGTGTTGGATAAGGTAGATAATATACATGAGATGGTTATGATTCTCGAGGAAGAGACGATGTTAGGTTATCCTTGGAATAAGGCTTATAACCTTGAATATATTAAGAAAACCGGGGCAGAATTCCCGGATATAGCCCATGTGGAGGATATACTATTCAATATAGCTGCATTTGAAAATGTGACTTCACTGGTTATATTAGAAGACCAGCTATATCACTATTGTAATGAAGCACATAACAGGCTTACTGATAAATATCTTCCTAACTATTTCGAATTGCAGAAGAAAAGAATCGTTAAGCTTATGGAATTACAGGAACGCTGGAATTCTCTGAACGATTATGGCTACTTTGTATTGGCTGGAGAATACTTTAGATGGCTGCTATCAGCAGTAGAAAGAAGAGTAAATCAAGGCGAGGATACTAATACAATTCGTGCCTTTCTTGCTAAAGAATATAATAGTCGCCTATATATAAGATTACGCGGTCACCTTAGAGTTAGTCCTAAGTTAGAACTCTTATATAAGCCAATGCTAGAGAAAGACACTAAGAATACTGTAAGAATTGCAAGATTTGTATCTACGGTAAAGCATTCTCTACCAGGGTTGTTCTCAGTGCTAAAACAGAATAGATAAATTGACAGGGGGACGGTCCCCCTGTCAACCCGTATCAATTAGTTAGCTCCACCAAGAACTACATCAACCTTAGTTGTCTGATATCCATTACTTGCTTTCGCAATTGTTATCTTAACTGGATCCCCATTATTGTGAGTTGCCAATATATTCTGAATCTGAGACATACTTGTTACAACAGCTCCATCGAAGCCTGTAATAACATCTCCCTTACTAATTCCTGCTTTTTCTGCAGAGCTTCCTTCATAAACCTTCGCAACATATACGCCTGTAGGGATACCGTATTGTCTTGCTGTGGACTGTGATATATCCATTCCAGCTATACCAAGATATGCTCCCTTAGCATTAGCATCCTTCTCCTGAGTATTATCCTTCTTTGCTCCCATAATCTCATCAATAATCTGAGATACTGAAGAACTTGGGATTGCATAGCCCATACCTTCTACTCCCGTAGACGCATACTTTGCGGACACTATACCAACAACCTCACCCTTCATATTAAGAAGAGGACCACCTGAATTACCAGGGTTAACTGCTGCATCTGTCTGAATTAGCTTATTAGCTATATTCCTGCCATAAGCATCCTGCATTGTGATTTCACGATTCAATGCTGATATAACACCTGTTGTTACTGATTGTCCATAGCCTAGGGCATTACCTACAACAATGGCACCATCTCCTACAACAAGGTCTTCTGAATTACCAATTACAGCAACCTTAATAACTGCAAGAGTTGCCTGATCTACATCAGATAACTTAGCGCTAATTACAGCGATGTCGGCTGAATTAGATTTGCCAACAATACTTGCTGGAACTGCTGCACCATCAGAGAATGTTACAGTCAGAGAATCGGAATTATCTACCACATGATTATTTGTTACCATATATAAGTTATCGTTATCCTGAGCGAATATTACACCTGTACCTGCACTAGGCGTCTCCTGAACCCCTACGCCGTAGAGAGTACGGTATTGGGTTAGTGATACATTCGTAACTGAAACTACGCTAGGCAATACATTGCCAGTAATATCAGACACATCTGATACTGTACTAGCAGTAGATACTGCTGTTCCCTGAATCACACTTCCATTAGCCTTACTCTCGCTTGTTCCGCCTGTCAACTTGTTAGTGAGTACTACAATTCCTGCGAAGACACATCCTGCCACAAGACCGAATACAAGAGCTACGAGAGCTACCTTACCTAATTTCTTACCAAATCCGTTATTAGAGTTCATAAGCTATCCCTCTTTTCTTAAAGTATTTGTTTATTAAGTTTAATTATAATATGTGATGAAAATGTGTTAAAAATGCGAAAAATATTTTAAAAAATAAAGGACAATTCCTAACGAATTGTCCCTTAATTATTACACTAGTAATCTTAATAATCTTAGTCTGGCTCTGCATCCTTCTCTTTCTTGCCAGTAAGATTGATAATATCATTACTAATCTTACGAACAGTTTCCGAAGGAACGTAATTCTCCTTATTAAAGAAGAAATAATATAATTTAGATACGTTAGACTCCAATGTACAAGGTACCAACAAATATCCTTTTGATGAACCACCATCATAGCCAGCCTTGTCAAATGGGAAGCCTGATGTTGCTCCCAGGTTATAATCCCTCATATATGTTGCAAGTGCAGCTATCTCTGTAGGAGAGAGACTTGTAGAAATCTCCTTCAATACATTGTCATCTGTTGCAAGCTTAAGAGCTTGAGATGCACTCATATTCTTAATCTTGTTAACCATCTGAGACATAACAGTTCTCTGTCTCTCAGCTCGTTTGAAGTCTCCTCCGGCTGTAGAACGAATTCTACAATATGCTGTTGCCTCTACACCATTAAGTGTCTGTAGTCCAGGTGCAACACCATCTGAGCTCTTGCCTGTAACGCTGGCAACCTCACCAATATATCCACCGTAATCACCGACAACATTATTCATATACTTACACTCTTCAGGTGTAAGATTAATTTCTATTCCACCAAGATCATCGATTACGTCAACTAAAGCATTAAAATCAACAGCGACGTATTCTTGGATATTCAAGTCAAGATTCCTATTAAGCATCTCTAATGCGGCTTCAGGACCACCATTCTGATATGCCGAATTACATTTCAAAATCAAATCCTTATTCTTGATATTCATCTTAAGGGCTGTATCTCGATATAAAGAAATTACCCTGACTTCTTTGGTGTCATTATTGATACAAGCAATCATAATACTATCTGAGTGACCTGTATCGTAGTCGCCATTAGATCTGTTATCTACGCCAAACAAAGCTATGCATTGGTAGCCTTGAAGTAAAGCAATTGTATCTTTATCTAAGTCGTTCTTGCCGATATCCTTAAGCTTGTTAAAATCAATTAATCCAAATTTTAACCATAACACCAAGAAAGCAATTACGAGAACTAGGATTATTACTTCTACAATAATAAGTATCTTCCTTCTCTTCCTTCTCTTCTGCTTCTTAGTTAATGGCTGTTTTATTTTCTTAGACATATTCTATACCTATAGAAGCTAATTAACAAAGCTTCATTCTAATATCCTTAGTAATAATATCAGTGTAGCTAAATGAAAGCAACTGCGCTGGCTTATCATCATCCTTGTCTTCCACTAATATTGTAAACACACTTGGGTACGCCCCTTGAATCACTCCTTCTTGTATATCAATCTTGTTGCGGCCCTTATCTAGTTGAATTATTACTTTGCTGCCGCATTGCTGCTTCACTGAAGCACGTACTTTGTCAAAATCTGAATGTTCCATGTTTTTCTTCCTCCTAACGTGTGTATTTTTTTCAAAAAACACACTAGGACATTATATCACTTCAAGAACATTTTGTCAAAATTCGCGCAGCAACCCATCTACCACCAAAATCAAGGAAAATCAGATACTATAAGCACTCCTTCATCTTGGTTGCAGATTCATTAATAATATCTAATCTATTAGTCATCTCATTCATCTGGTCTACGTTGTTATCACTCATATTAGTAAGGTTTGTAGCTGATGCTGCAACCTCCTGAGTTGTTGCAGACAGGTTAGAAACAGAATCCATAATCTTAGAGTTAGCTTCAACAACTTCCTTAATAATAACAGTAAGGTCATTGATTGAATCAATAAGGTTAACAATATTAGCATTGATTACATGGAATTTGTCACCTGTTGTCTCAATCATCTCACCCTGCTGAGTAATGGAATCAGAAGTCTTAACCATATTCTTAGTAGCAGAATCCATATCTGTAGCAAGCTTGGATATAATCTCTGTAATATTCTCTGTGGAGGTCTTAGTACCCTCTGACAGCTCACGAATCTCGTCTGCAACAACGGCGAAGCCCTTACCAGCTTCTCCTGCACGAGCCGCCTCTATTGAAGCATTTAACGCAAGAAGATTGGTCTGATTGGAAATGTTAAGAATTGCCCCTGTGAATTCTTCAACCTCCTTAATTCTCTCCTGAAGTCTCCTTGTTGCTTCCACAGTAACCTTATTAATCTCTGCAGTCTCTTCTGACTTAGCCTTAAGCTCATCAAGCAACCTAACACCCTCGCTTACTTCCTTAGATGTCTCATCACTTGTCTTCTTCATATTATCAGCATTTTGCTCAGATTGTAATAGCTTCTCCTGAATCTGAGATGTCATATCAGTCTGTTCACCAATGGCATCTGCCGTATTGTGAATTGCATCTGATATGTCATTAGATGATGCACTACTATCGTCAATGCCCTCATTAAGCTTAGTTACAATGTCATTAGCCTCGTCTAATTTCTCAAGAATCATTGAAGATTCCTTGATGATGTTCTCAGCTATGTCACTCTGCTCACCTGTCTGCTTCTTAAGATAAGCAATAAGCTCGTTGGCCTGCTTCTCCATAAAGTTGGTCATAAACAAAGCCAGAATCGCAAATACTACGCAGAATACATAACATACAATCTCAGTAACAAGAAGTGACTTGTCTCCTGATATAAGGAACATAACAAGATATATAGTATTAATAACTATACATGCCACACACGATATAATAGAAGTCTTCTTATTCTGGTCAAGAATAACAATATATATCATAGGGAACATTATTACGAATAGATACGGCTGGTCACAGCTTAGGAGCAACCAGGTAAATGTGCCTGCCATAAGAACCAGACATATAGTAGACAGCCCCTTGCTGCTCTTCTTAAGCACATAGCAAATAATCATAAATACAGCAGCCGCACCCATGAAAGCTGTTCGTATTATTCCGTGAAGAGTTCCACCCATATATACGAATGATAGAATGGCAAATACAATAAGCGCCACAGTTCGAATTAAGAATATGAATCTCTCTTTTTCCAGCTTTTGTCTCTCGTAAATGTTCATAATAATCTTCTCCTATATAACTATCACAATTACAATAACCACAATATATTGTGCCCTATCCTAGTTATTTTAGCACATTTATAGGAAATGTGAAATAATTTTATTACCCATTTATCTTAATTATTACCCATCTATCTCGATATCCTTAAATGCAGCTTCCCTAATCCATACAGAGACCTTGCCCCCATCTGTATAGAATGTACAGTTGCCGTCATCTTCTATGCGAACTGGCTCGGTGCACTCACCCATGGCATCGTAGAACAGCTCTCCTGCGAACTGCTTACCTACATACATCCTCTTACTGCCACCCTCTGCGTTACTCATAAGTACAGCAAGTCCAGAATCAGCATGCTCCTCATCTCCTGACCTAGTCCAGCCTACAACATGGAAGTCATCGAAGTAGTCGTGCTGCTCGCCGTAAGCGTAGCGACTTCTTATCATAATAAGTTTCTCTAGGTTAGGAACTGCCGGCCTGTCTAATCCTGGATGTCCATAGAAATCAGAATAGAATACACATGGTATTCCCGCCTCTCTTAGAAGCACAATTGCATAAGCCAGCGGCTTGAACCAGTCCTCAATATAGGACTGCAGGCTCTGGCCGTATTGGGTATCGTGATTATCTACAAATGTTATTGCCTTATCTGGCCTGTATGCAACAAGAGCATTATCGAATATCATCTTCATATCGAATCCGGCACCCTGGCAGGATGCATTATAGAAATTATAATGAAGAGTTACATCGAAGAGTGACATTTGCGATTCAACAGTATCAAGGTAATTAGTAAGACATCCAATGTCGCCACTCCAGTATTCGCCTACTGCGTATAATGGCTCCTTCTTCTCCTTCCTAATTCGCTTAAGAAGATCCTTGTAGAAGTCGAACTTAATATGCTTAACTGCGTCCAAACGAAGACCATCAATTCCTGTCTCATCAATGTACCAGCATAGCCACTTGAAGATTTCCTCCACAACCTTCGGATTATCCATATCCACATCGCAGCCCATAAGATAGTCGAAGTTGCCGTTTTCTGCGTCTGTCTGCTGCTCCCATGTCTTGCCTGCGAAGCAGTAAAGCTGTCCGCCCTGCTTAGTATTCTCATCCCAGTCAGTACCTGTAAAGCAGGTATGGTCCCAGACGAACTTAGAGTATTTCCCTTTTCTTCCCGGAAATGTGAACTTGGACCACACCTTAATCTCACGCTCACCACCAGTTACTTCGTTACGATTGTTATTTGCCACAGTATAAGCCATGACATCCTCGGTCTCATCAGCCCCAAGTCTATGATTAAGGACAATATCTGCAACAACCGCCACACCATTCTTCTGCAAAGTCTTAATGGCGCTGATATATTCCTCCTTGGTGCCGTACTTGGTACGAACTGTGCCCTTCTGGTCGAACTCCCCAAGGTCATACATATCATATACGGCGTATCCTACGTCATCCTGCTTAGTTGCTTTATATGCAGGCGGAAGCCACACAGCTGTAATTCCAGCGTGGGCTAAGGCTGGTGCCTTGGCAGCGCAGCGCTTCCACCAGATACCATCATTACCCAAATACCATTCAAAATATTGCATTAATGTCTCATTTCTCATAACTATTGCCTCTCCTCTCTGACTTTTCTAATAGAGTTTCCTACGAATCATATAACATTTCCTATGAATACTATAACATTTCCTATATATTATACTCCGTCTAAGATAAAGTTTCACTAATTATTATTGCATTTGACCGATTCAATATACTATAATTACTGTATATCAGTTTATTGAAGAAGGTGTAATAATGGTTAAGGCATCAAAAGAAGCAAAAGTATCATTAGAGCAATTAAAGGCCGTCGGGAATGCTATGCCCGGCGGTTTTGTAATGTACACTGCTGCTGCTCCTGAGAGCATCATATACATAAATGAAGAATTAGTAGAGATATATGGGTGCGATAACGAGGCGGATTTCTTAGAATTTACCAAAGGGGTATTCCCAGGATTGGTGCATCCTGATGACATCATGGAGATTGAGCGCGATATAGTCAATCAGATTAATAGCGACAACAATGATTTCGACCATGTACAGTACCGAGCCCTTAAGAAGTCTGGGGAAGAAATATTCATTGACGATTATGGACGACTGCTTAATACGGAAGAATACGGTGATGTGTACTTCGTGTTCATTCAGGATATTACTGCCATGAAGAAGCTGCAGGATGAAAATATCCGAATGCAGCTGCAGCTAGAGCAGGAGCGTCAGTTAGAGACTGTAAGGGAGGAATTCCTGTTCCACATATCACACGATATAAGAACGCCTATGAATGCCATATCGGGCTACACTTCTCTTGCCCTTAACCATATAGATGATGAAGAATCCCTACGGGAGAATCTTGAGAAGATTAAGCAATCCAGTAACCAGATGCTTCTTATGGTTGACAACCTGTTAGATATTAATGAGATGAAGAAGACGGAGGTTGTAATCGACGCGAAGCCAAGGAATCTATCTAAGGACATTGATGCCCTATCAGAGCTGTTCGCCCCGCTTGCCAAGGCTAAGAATATAAGCATGAGCTTCGATTCGACTCTAAAGTATCCGAAGCTGTGGCTGGACCTTCGACTATTCCAACGCATATTCCATTGCATACTCGATAATGCAATTAAGTTCACTGAAGCTGGGGGAAATGTTAAGTTATTCGTAACTCAGACTCCTGCTAAGGATGATATTATTAATACAACATTTGTTATAGAGGATACAGGAATTGGTATGTCGCCTGAGTTCATTAAGAAGGCATGTACGCCGTTTGAACGAGAGCTTACCTCTACCCTATCAGGTCAGGAGGGTGTTGGAATCGGTCTTAGCGTGGCAAAAGGATTCATTGATGCCCTTAATGGTATAATTGATATTAAGAGTTCTAAGGGCGAAGGCACAACTGTTACTATCACCCTGCCATTCAAGCAATTTATCTGGGAAGAGAAGAAGAAATCAATTCCGAAGGATTGTCGAATTCTGATTGTGGAGGATATTGAGCTTAACAGAGTTATTGCTCAGACTGTGTTAGAAGACGAGGGCTTCCTTACGGAATACGCAGAAAATGGTAAGGAGGGCTACGAGGCAGTGCTTAACAACGATCCTGGCTACTACTCTCTTGTGCTGATGGATATACAGATGCCTGTAATGGACGGATATGAATCTACAAGGGCCATTCGCGGAATTGACAGACCTGATGCTGCCACCCTTCCTATTGTGGCTCTCTCTGCAAATGTGGGTGAGGACGCCATCAAGGAAAGTCTAGCAAGTGGCATGAACCAGCACATCGCCAAGCCATTCAAACCAGACCAGTTAATTGATATTATTATGAGTTATGTGGAGTAGGCTGTGCAGTACAAGAACTCCTATATACGTAAAAATCCCTCTTCCTATATTGCGGAAGAGGGATACGTTTTTGTAATGTAGTCTTATGCGTTAACTAGCATCTTTTCCTCTATTGCCTTTACCTTGTCGATGTCAACATCAAGCAGGTCGGCAACTTCTTCTACTGATTTGCCTTTCATAAGAAGAGTTTGAATAGCTTTCTCAATGCCTTTCTCAATGCCCTCTTCATATATTCCTTCACCTAGACTGCTCATATCATTCACCTCTCCTTTCCTATGTACTACCATTGGTATATTATATTCGTCTTCTAGTATTCTCTCTTGAGTCTTACTGTCCCTTGACTTGAATATCGTTCCTAGTAATCTTAAGATTGATTCGTTATTCTCGTCAATCTCCGTTCCAAGCCTAATCATATATATCGACATAAGGTCATAATCAGTTACATTCGCCTTGACATCTCCGATAAGTGATTGTTCTTGCATTGAATATTTTGTAATTGTATTTCCCTTATCTGTATTCATTATAACCCAGATTGAATAAACTTTGCGAATTTTTTTATAATCAGACTTGTAGAATATAGTATTCTTCTGGGAAGAAATCATTCTTGATACATAATACACTGCTCTCTTTAGTAGAGGGTAAGTTAAACGCTCATCATTTTGTGCCTCAAGATTAATTATAAGATAAATATAGTCATCTGCATTAGGCGCCTTTGCATTAAACTTAATATCATAGAATATCTTACCTTCCTTTATAGAATTATCTTCTGTATTACTTCCCGACAGTTCAGGTTCTGTAATGTCTTCTTCATCCACGTCAACTACATTCGTAGACACTTCTATATCGTCAACAATTCCTTCTGTCATAATCCATTGAATTGAACAATCCTTAAATTCCTCAACACATGATTTAAGAATCCATGCTAGTATTATCTTCTCTGATAATAGTTTTTTGGCACAAGCGTCGAATTGTTCAATAAGCTTCGTCGTTTCTAACCTTTTAGAGAGATTAGATTTATATAAAGTTTTATCCAAATAAACACACTCCTTTCTTTTTAGCTAGAGATAGTATGACATATAAATATCTCATGCTTTATTTAATAAAAAATACCAACTGGGATATCATATTGAAATTTAGAAATATAGATGAATTATGAAGATTCATAATAATGTTTGCATATAAAATGTTAACACTTACAAATATTAAAATCAAGAAAATTCCCTCTTCCGATAATTGGAAGAGGGAAATGTACAATAATTATTTGTGGATGCACTCTTTCCCACATTTTTTTATTATACGTCATATTCTTCATTTTCATTATAGTTATTTAATGCTGTTTTCGTCCTTTCATTCGCTATGGTGTGCACTCTGCTCGCCGGTGTCAATGTGGTTGCTTTCGCTGCTGATGGTGATGAAACTGTATCAGTATCTAAGTTCTACAACGACGCTAAAAAGGGTGGAGATGGTGAGCACCTCTTCACTAAAGATGCAGACGAAATGAGCTGGCTTTCTTCTCTTCCTACTTGGAACAATCAGGGCGAGGCTTGGAAGGCTCCTGTTAGCTCTTCTTTAGCTGTTTATCGTGTTTACAATCCTAATTCAGGTGAGCATCACTATGCGGCTGCTGATGAGGCTTCTTGGTTAGTTGGCCAAGGTTGGACTCAGGAAAAAATCGCTTTCTACTCAGATGATAATATGGGTGTTCCTGTTTATCGTCTTTGGAATGGTTTAGATGGAGTTGGTTCTCACTACTACACAACTGATGAAGGCGAGGCTGCTTGGTTGGCTTCTATCGGTTGGCAAGCTGAGGGCGTTAACTTCTACGGTGTTAAGGAAGAAGAGCCGGGTGAGAAGGAAATGGTTGCCACTCAGACTGGTTCAAAGGAAATCACAGTTGTTAGTGAAACAGAGTTTACTGGCGCTGAAGAGTTTACTGTAATGAAGGGAGCTGTTGAGCAGTCTGTTGCTGCAGTTGACTTCGATGATGATATGTGTACAGTAACATTATCAATGGATGGCAACATCTCTGAAGCTGAATACACAGTTATCTGCTCTGATTTAGAATATGAGCCTGCTTCATTTACAGGTGAGGTTGGTAAGTTATCTTATATCTTTATAGGCGAGAATCTTATCTCAATGGGACAACAGCCAGTAGGAAACTCTGGAGCAACGATAAATGTATATGCAGTAGGATATAAGACTATGGATCAGTGGTTTAACGACTATAATGTCACAAGCTTTGATTCTTCAGTTTGTTCTGCTGGAACAGTTCTTTCTGTAAAAGATGGTATGATGACTGTCGGAACAGAAAACCCACTTACGATTGGAACACAACAGACAGTTTCTCTTGTTAAGGGAACAGTTGTAGGAACACAGACTGTTACGGTATCAGCAACTTCGGTTGTAGCTGATATGACAGTTGGTGAGCTTACTGCAACAGCTGCTGAGGCTAAGATTAATACAACAGGTCGTATAGACGTAGAAGATGTTAATGCTAATAATAGGTATTATTTCCCTATAGCTGCTAAAGATCAGTATGGAAATGACTTAGATGCAAGAACATTAAATATGATGACTACTGCTGGTTCTTTAATAGTATCTCCAGACAATACTGGAAATGGAGTTCTTACTGCTGCAGGAACAACAGGCAATATCTTTACTAAGTTAGATGATGGTTCTGTTGCGATGTTTGTAGAGGGTGATGGCACATCATATGGTAAAGCACTTATTAACTTGGTTAGTACTTCAGGTGAAGTAGAAAATGCAACAGCAGATATCGTTCAAAATGAAAGAATTGAAGACATAACATTTATTACTGCTTCTTCAACACTTCAAGAAGGAAAACCTGTTGGAGCCGCTGTAATCGCAATGAACAACTATGGCGAACTAGTAGATATGTACAATGATGTTACAGTAATACCTACTATGCCTCTTGACCCAGTTTTACAGATGCCTACTGAAATTACATTCAGATATACACCTGAGAACAAACGTGCACCTGAAAACGGATCAAAGATTAAGTTGACAAATGCAGGAATTGGCTGGGAAGACGACGCAACTGATGAGACTCGTGTATTTGGAGTTGTTGGTAAAGACTCAGCACAGTCTGCTACAGTAACAGTTTACTCTGCAAATGGTACAAAGGTATCACCTTTTGTTTATACAGTAGAAAAAGCTGCTACTCCTGATGCGATTAAGGGGCTAACTGATTCTGCAGCACAAAAGAAGACAACTTTTGCAGCAGTAGGTCAAACAATTGACGTAGCTCTTACAGATCTTGTTTTCATTGATTCAGATGGAGATGTAATTGCACAAGATAAGCAGGCTAATTATGGTATTGTTGACCTAGTTGCCGAAGCTGATGACACGACTGCTGTAACAAACCAATACTATGTTGTTGCTACATCTGTAGATGATAAGATTGATGTTGATACCAGTGTAAATGGTGTTACTTTAGATTCTACAGGCGCAGATGCTGGCAAGACATATAAAGTAAACTATGCTTTATGCAAGAAGGGTGCTACAAGTGATACTGTAGTTGCTGAAAAATCAATATCTTATAAGATATTTAATGCAGCTGATACTAACATGACATATACAACACAAGTTGTATCAACATCTGAACTTCCTAAGTATTTGATTTATGTTGGTGAGGATGCAGATGTTTATGAAGATACAGCAATTATAAAATTGTATCAGACAGATTCAAACGGTGCAACAATCCCTATGAGTGTAACTGGTGTTAGTGTATCAGGTGGAAACTTTACATCGGCAGTTACTGGAGGAGCAATAAAGGTTGCAACAGTTACTGCGACTGAAGAATTAGCACAAATGGGTACTGCAACTGTTAATATTTTTGCAAATGTTAATGGAGCAAGCAAGAAAGTTGCTACTGCAACATTAGCATATGATGTTGTTGAACCTACGGCAATGTCAACTGTTATATTAGATGACGAATTTAATTCAGTTGAAAAGACAAGTTTCAGTAATGTGACAGGAATTTCAGGTGGTGCAGGATGTGCATTTGTTACAGAAACTAAGAATGCTGTTGATAAGCACTACACGCTGTTTGTAGTAGATCAATATAGTAATGTTGATGAATTTGCAGATTGGACATTTAACGGAGAGGACCTTCCAATGGCTTCTCAAGCTCCAACAGAAGATGGTATCCTATCTGTAGATGAGGATGGCGTTTCACAGGATTGGACTGTTACAATACCATAATTAGTATTTACATAGTTTAATCAACAATTATTACTCACTGAATTTGAATAAGTAATAATTAATCCCTCTTCCGATTTATCGGAGGAGGGATTTTTATGTACTACTTACTTATGCGCTATTTACTTACTAAAAAAGCGAGACGGCTAAAAGCCGTCTCGCTTAGTTTCAAACCATAATAGGTTTATTTAACCAAATTACCTCTTAGTCTTCTGTAATAGATACAGTCCACTTAGAAACACCAGCAACACCTGCTGTCTTACACTCGAATGTAAGAACTTGGTCATCACCTAATAAGAATTTAAGTTCATCACCAACAACAGCTGCGCTTGCAGTCTGGTTAAAGAATATACATCCATCAGCATCAACTGCAACAGTTCCTGTTACTCCTGATGGAGTTTGTGTAGCTGGCTTAAGAGTTAAAGCTACTGGAGTATCAACTGTAAATGGATAAGTTGTATCCATCTTATCACCAAATTGATCAAGTGTATTTAGAACAGCACCAGTGTTAATAGCAGAACCAGAAGCACTTGTAAAGTTTGTCTTTCCTGTTACTGCCCACATGCAAGGTACTGCAGATACATCAACACCATCACCTTCGTTAAACATCATATAATCAGCATTAGCAACTGCATTAGCTAATTTTGGTCCAAAGCTATCTGTATCAGCAGGAACAAGTACAGCTGTATAACAGTCAAATTCATTTGTCATATCTGAGTCAGCATGAATTCCATCAACGCAATCCTCTACAGTAACTTCTGACTGACCTTTTGTAACAGTAGCCATACCTACAACATTAGTAAGGTCTTCTTGAAGAACGCCTAGTGTATTAGTAACTGCATCAACATATGTCTGATTATCACCAAGTAGATCGCTTGTAGAACCATTTGTTCTTACAATGAATACTGTACCTGATGTCTTAAGTCCTGTTAATTCAACTGTGATATCATATGGATCAGCTACATCATAAGAAAGTTCCATAGTTGTTGCTGCTTCAGCAGGAAGAGCAACAAATTCTGAAGTTAATGTAACTGCTTTTTCTCCATATATACCAGCGACAGTCTTTAATGTAGCATAGCATCCTACATCTGCAGGATCAACTGCTGCTCCACTTGTATACATTCCTGCAACACCAGATACTACACCTTTATTGCCTGCAGGAACAGTCAATTCCTGTCCACCTGTTGTCTTATTAGAAGTGTTTCTATAAGCTTTAACTGTTAATCCTAATTCAGTATCATATGGTGCACGAATTCCCTTATTAGTATCATTGTTTCCTAAGTATGTTAAAGGCAATCCTGTTTCACCAATAATAGCTACGCTAGTAGCCGTAGTTCCCAAAGCATTAGTTGTACCTACACAAGCAATACCAACAGGTGCTGGTAAGTAAGGAGCAGTAAATGGATCAGATACGCATGTCTTCTCATCACTCAAATCACTGTCCTGCTTGAATGTAAGAACATATGAATCACCACGCTTTAATCCTGCTGTTGTAGCAAGTTTAACTGTTACAGTACCATTATCAGCTACATAGTAGATTCCAGCTTTATTAGCATGTTTTGCATCAAGAGCCTTCTTGTCAGTAAGCTTAGAAGCAGAATCAACCTTTACAAGTGCAGCAGCACCTGTGCTAGCGAATAATTCATCTGTATCCCATGTTTGTACATCATCTTCAAACTTAGTATCTTTAGCCTTAAACACTTCAAACTTACCATCATACTGCTTGTTTAAAGTAGCTGTAAGAACTGCTTGAGTATCGGTTGGAGCATAATCCTGATAAGAATCTGATCCTGGCTTATCACTATACTC
>Ga0256404_1004339_pt1 | contig 27030 bp, 24 predicted proteins | sample RumenRJG_01DNA_FD_185990 | JGI IMG/M metagenome (GOLD analysis project Ga0256404, IMG submission 185990) | Bovine rumen microbial communities from Lethbridge, Alberta, Canada - RJG_01 | ecosystem: Host-associated > Mammals > Digestive system > Stomach > Rumen | place: Canada: Alberta | collected...
TTGGACAGATTCGCTGAATATGACAACTAAAGCCACAACAGGAAATATGGGAGTTAAATTCCTTGACTTAGGTTTATATGCACAGTATGCAGATGAGGGAAAAGGCTGGTCAATTATTGATGGTGTAGGAGATGATGGTTATATTGATTCAAATTATTTCCTAAGAGGTACATCAAATTATAATATAATCGCAAAAGAGGGTTCGGTAGAGGGATATTATAATGCAGCAGACGGCTATAATGATGTAAGCTTTGGTGCAAAACTTGTTACGCCTACAAAGATGAATGTTACAGTAGGACCATACAAGGCATTAGCTGTTGACGTAAGTGACAACATCGATATTTCAGTTGAAAATATTTATCCTGGCTATGCACAGGCATTCAGAACAGATATTGCAAATGTAGGAAATATTGCAGCTAAATTAAGTAAAATCAATATTACATCTGAGGGTGAAAATGTTGGAAATATCAAGGATATGATTGGTATTGCAATGTACGTCCAAAGAGAATACTGCGAAGAGACCTCAAGCACACTTGATGATGTAGTAGGTCTTGCAGAAAACTTTGATGAGGATGATATCTTTACAATGGGTGGTGTTGATTTCGTAAGATTATCAGCTCTTGAAGAGAAAGGATTCACACCTGAAATCGAAAATGAGAAGTTATTAACAGTCAGCAGTGAAAACAGAATGGACGTATTCTTCGGAGTAGCGATGGATCCTGATGCAGAGGGTGTATATACAACAGGTTCTACAGATGTTATGAATGACAATGATGACACAATTTCTATGGATAAAGCAGTAGAAATCAGCATTGACTTCTTATGGGATCAGTTTAACGAGGGCGTTGGCAATGATGCACCTGCAAATATTTTAGAGAACCAGAACAGATAGGAATAATATATTTGCAAAAATGCTGTGTAAAAATATTGTGTAAAATACAATTGCAAAAATGTGTGTAAAATATATTTGCCAAAGAGAATATTGTGCAAATATGTCTTAAATAACGCAGTAAATTGTGGATAACAAATGGAAAATATAAACAATATTGTATAAATATAATTAAATTTGTCTAGACTTGATAGTGCTTGTACTTTATATGTAAATGATTCATTAAACAAGATGAATCACATATACATAGAGTATAAGCACTATTTTTGATTGGAGGTCTGAACAATAAAAAAATTATTATTTAAAACAATAGGTATACTAATGAGTGGTCTGATAATTCTGTGCTTATGTCAGACAGTTAACGGAAATGAGGAATATGAATATGTTCTCAAATCGCAGGGGTTGAATGGGTATAATGAATTGGGAATTACTCCGGTAATAATGGAATTGTATAATAGAGAGGGTAAAAAGTTAGAGGTCTATTGTGCGGATATGAATACCCCGGTGGTAAGTGGTTGTGAGTACAACTGTAAACCGATAGATAAATGCAATAAATTTGACAGGAATATATGTAAGCATCTTGAAAATATTCTGAAAAATGCGTATCCATATATAAGCATAGAAGAAATGCAGCTAAGAAGCGGCATTAAATACATCAAGAAGAAAGAGGCAATTACAGCAGTTCAGTATGCAATATGGCATTACACTAACAATGCAGATATAGAGTCGGAGTATAGTGTTGTTAATGAGCTGTGTAAATGGCTGATTAATTTAGATATCAATGATAGTTCTAATGATGATGGAGAAAACAATGGTGGTAAGACTAAGAGCATATTTCTGGCTATTAATAATAATGTAGCCACCCAGATATTAATCGGAATTGGAGAGTTTACTGAATCGGAAAGTGATACTTCTAAAGAAAGCGAGAGTAGTACACCGGAAGAAAATAATACAACAAGTGGAGAGGAGAATAACACGACAGGAGAAAATAATACAACAAGTGGAGAGGAGAATAACACTACAGGGGAGGACAACACAACAGGAAAGAATATAAAAAGTTCATCAGAGGGGGATACGACAGATAAACTTGGAAATATTATCAAGGGAGGTAATATTTCAAAAGATACAAAACAGGAGGATATTATTAAGGCAAATGTACAGTATGATAAAAGTCCAAAGACAGGTGACAACTTTGTTAGTATAGTGGTTATTATGGGTGTGGCACTTAGTATGGTAACAATATTCATTGTGTTGAGGGGTAAGAGAAATTAAGGGTTGGAGAAATTTAGCCTATATAATTAGAAAAATAAATATGGTATAAAAGAATCTATTTATATTTAATTCGGGTGTTTTGACACCCGGATTAATATTATAAATATTAGCCAATTGTAAAATATTGACATATTATATGTAATATGATAAACTTCTCGACAAATATTAATTTAATAAAGTAGGAGAGACAAATGAATTTAAAAAGAGTAGTAATAAGTGGTACATCTTTAGCGGCAGTAGGAATGGTTTTAGTGGGATGTTCGAAGAAAAGTGTTAAAGATGGGACTGAATATATACATACATATACTGATGTTGAAGAGGAATATTGCTTTGGTTCTAATAATATAGGAACGTCTACAAGGATAATGGGAAAGACGGGAAAAATAAAAATATATACTTCAGGTATGAAGGCTAGAATAGAGAAATTGTGTTATGGTAGCTATTTGTATCCTAATGGAGAAGCGAAAGTTGAAGAATGTGGTGATAATAAGATAAAATTAAAATTTAATTTAAAAGCAAATGAAAGAACTATAGCATCATCTGTAACAACAGAGTTACCTAAAACAGATAAATATATTAGTATTCCTATAGATTTAGAACAGGAAGTTTATGTTAATTTTAATAAAAATACAAAATAATTTATAAGAGGTATATTATGAGAAGAATAAAAAGAATAATAAGTGTTCTTTTAGTAATGTTATTTATGTTGACAGCATGTAATAAGCAAGATGTAAAAATGGTAATTGAAGATGGTAAGTATGTATCAGTTGATAAAAGTAGTTATATTGTTGTAAGTGATTATAAAAATGGTAAGTCAGATGAATATGAAGAAATAATAGGATATTGTAATATACAATTTTTTAATGTAGATTTATCGGCATTTGAAGAATATTATCTTGCAAATAATACTGCAAATTACATAGCTGTGAATACAGAAGGTAATGTATCTGATGAAAGATTAAAAGAAATTCAAGATATGTTAATGGATAATGTTGATTTTAGAAAACAGTTTATAGATAATAAGGCAGAATTTTTTTATTTTAAAGATAGTTATGGAGATTATGGGTTAGCTGGAAAGGTTGATGGTAGTGGATTTGGACAAGGCTATGAAACATATGTAAGTATAGGATATCTGCCTAAAGAAAAAACTATAATTGTAGATGATGTAAAATACATTTTAGAAGAATAGGAAATAGGGATTAAGATGAGAGATATAATTATAAAATTGGAAAATGTTGTAAAGAAATATGTAAATAAAGGAAACGTCTTTTATGCGATTAAAGGCGTTTCTTTTGATATTGAAAAAGGTTGTTTCTTTTCTTTAATAGGTAAATCGGGAAGTGGCAAATCAACTCTATTACATTTAATGGCAGCTTTAGATTCACCTACAGAAGGTAAAATAATTGTTAATGGAAATGATTTAGAAGAATTTTCAGAAAAAGAACGATGTGAATTTAGAAATAAAAAGATAGGTTTTGTTTTTCAATCATATTATTTGGAAGAGAGTTATAGTGTATATAAGAATGTTGAAATGCCACTGATAATAATGGGAATGAAGAAAAAAGATAGAAAAAGATTGGTAATGGAAGCCATAGAAAAAGTTGGCTTGGCTGATAAAGTTAATAGAAAGGCTAATAAACTGTCTGGTGGTGAAAAACAAAGGGTTGCAATAGCGAGGGCTATTGTAAATAAACCGGAAATAATATTTGCAGATGAACCATGTGGCAATTTAGATACAGAAAACGGAAATATAATAATGGATTTTTTTCGTGACTTTACAAATACTGGGGTGACAGTTGTGCTTGTTACGCATAATATTGAGGATGCAAAAAAAACAGATAGAATAATTAGGATAAATGACGGAGAGGTAGTAGAAGACACTTATGTTAATACAAATAATTGATGAAATAAAATATTCAAAAAAAATACTATTGTTGGGTATAGGAACTTGCATAGCAATAATGAGTATAGTTGTAATTTTTTCTAATTTAACAATATATCTTATGCCGAAAATTTATAATAATTATAATAGACAATTTAAAGATGGAATTACAGTCGATATATATGGTATGCAGCTGGATAGAGTTGATTTTGTCAAATCACTTGGAATAACGAAACTAAATATATCAATAGCAGGCAGTAGTCATTTTGATTCTGCAAGTATTATTGATGAAAGTAATGATGTAGAGATAAAAAATAAGGAATTAGTCTGGCTTACAGAAGAAAATTGTTCAGAATATTATATTTCCCAAAATATAAATATTGAAGAATTTAATGAGTCAAATAATGCAATTGTATATTGTTCTTATAAAGATATGAATAACTATGAAATAGGAGATGTATTATCACTAGAATTAAAAAATGGTAAAGTTATTAATAATTATATAATATCACAAGTTATTGAATGTGCAGATATGAAAGAAATAAAAGTTATTATACCCGCTAAGACTACAATAGCTGCATTGGATGAAGCGGGTTATATTATGAATTATGATGTACAAGCTGTATATCCCAAAACAGAGGGATATATTAGTCTTAAAAAGGAATTGGCAAAAAAAAATATTATTTGTAAATCGGATATTGATAATGTGATGACAATTGTGGCTTCATTAGAACTGGTGTTTAAAATTATGGTAGTTGTTTTTACTGTGATATCTGTAATGGTAATGGTTGTGTTATCGATTATTAATATTAATACAAGGGAAAAATTTTTGATATTACAGAAAGTCCTGGGTGCCAGAAACTATAGAATAATATGTATATATTTAGCAATATTAGAATTACAAATAATTGTTTCTGACATAGTAGGAAGTGTAATAGGATATATATATACAAATTATCTTACGGACGTTTTAAAAGAATTATACAGTGTAGCAATTGGATGTAGTAATGTTAATTTGGTATGGATAATATTAAGAGGAATAATTATTTCTAATATAGCAATGATTCCATTTGCTTTCATAATAAAAAAAATAATAAGTAAAAAGGACATAATAGCGACAATTAATAATAAGGATTAAATATGAAAATAATAGATATAATAAAATTAGCAATACTTAATTTAAAATCAAATTTAAAAATGACAATTTCAATATTAACAGGATTAGTAATTATAATACAAATAATAATGATAAGTTTTGGATATGGTTATAGCATGAATAAATATATAATAGATGTAGTTGATAAGAATGCTTCGCTTAAATATTGTACAATTTCATCAGGTGATTTGCCAGATATGCAGAATCTGAATTACGAAAATAATATTGAGGGGATTCAGAAAGTATATAAGTTTAATATATATAAATTTTGTGAGGATAATGGATTAAAAATAAATAATATTTTATCGGAAAATAATGATATATCTTTAGATGTTGCAATATTAGAAATTGATAATAAAAAGTATAAAGGAATAAATGATTATTCATATGATTTCAATGTAGATGATAATGTATTATCAGGAAGTAAAAATAAAAGTGTAAAATATGATATAGGTGTAATGGAATATTATGACAATTTGCAAATATCAAAAAATGAAATAGAAGAATTAAGAAGCAAATACAAAAAGAAAAAAGTTTTTATACAAGGGGGATATCTGGATGGCGAAAATCAAATTATTTTAACGGATTATATGTTACAAAAATTTGGATATGACAACATTAAAGAATGTATAGGCAAGAAAGTTAACTTGTATATTATGACTGATAAGGGAGAGGTTTGTATTGTAAATAATTACAAAATTCAGGGAATAATAGATAGTGATCTATATAGAATAAATTCTAGAAAATCAATACCTCAGATAATTATATCAAACGCAGATAAAAAGTATTGTGATAGCTTAAAGAATAAAGTTTTTTTAACAAGTTTTCAACAAGTAGTTAACCTTAGTGAAAATGAAGAGGAATTAATATTAATTCCGACAGTAGAGGCATTTGAGTATTCAGAAGTAGAGACATTATATATTTTTTATAATAAAATTTTGTTAGGAATAAGTATTGTAGTAGTTATTTCTATTTTAATATTTGTTTATATGGTCATATATTTCTATTTTAAAAAAAGAAAAAGATACATATGTATTCAAAGGGCACTTGGAATAAGAAATATAGAAATGTATAGTCTAATGTTTTATGAACTTATAATAATAGGCATTATATCGATTAGTATATCAATTCCTATGTATTATAAAATTATAAAATATATAAACAAGTTTATTAGTAGTTTAATATATAATAGCTATTATTTAAATACAAAAGATGCCAGATATTCTATAGTGGTTGGAATCGTGGTTGAAATGGTGATATTAACCATAATATCAATTGTAGAATATAAAAAATCAAAAAAGTATAATATTACAAATAAGGAGATATAATAATGTCAGAAATAGATAAGAGTATATTAAAAAAACAAATAATTGAGATTATTAAAGATGTAACAAATAATACAGAAATAAGTAATGATATAAATTCATTAATTAGTGATGCAAAGTTGGATTCGTTAAATATTATAAATGTGCTTATTGCAATAGAAGAAAAATATAATATTGATTTTAATATTAACGATGATATTAACTTATTAATGAATGATATAAATTTACTTGTTGATTACATATATAAAAGGATAAAAAATTATGAATAAGAAATTAGAAAAAATAGTAAAAGCAGCATATGAAAATACAGTATTTTATAGAAGTATTTATAAAACTATACTTGAAAATAATAAAACCGAGGAACTAGACTTTGAGTCATTACCAATTATAACAAAGGAAGATATTTATGATAATCAGTTGAGAATTTTATCACAGAAAGTACATAAAGATTATGTAAATAGTTTATTGATAAAGCATACAACATCGGGGTCAACAGGGGTATGTATGGATATATATTGGTCTGAAAAAAATAATAATAACTCATTATTATCTTTGTGGTATCTTAGAAAAAAGTATTATAATATAAATACAGATGATTTGGTTTGTATGTTCTATGCAAATAGAACTATAAAAAATTATGAGCCAAAACAAATGAAAATTGGTAATTGTTTAAGTTTTAGTAAAAGTAATTTAGATAAAAAAAGAATTTTTGAAATATATTTGAAAATATGTGAATTTAAACCAGCATATATGATTATTGAGCCTAGTATTGCAATATTATTATGCGATTATATAGATAATCATCACTTGGAAAAAATAAAGAGTATTAAATATATAGAACTTACTGGTGAATTTTTATTGCCAAATGTAAGAAAGAGAATAGAAAGGACATTTGATTGTATAACAGCAAATCAATATGGAGCATATGAAGTCAATTCTATTGCATATGAGTGCCCGGAGGGAAATATGCATATAATGAATAATAATGTTTTTGTGGAAATAATTGATAAAAATAATAATGTTGTTAGAGATGGTAAAGAGGGAGAGGTGTGTGTTACTTCATTAACTAATTATACAATGCCATTTATAAGATATAAAATAGGTGATTATGGGAAAATATGTGTAGATAAAAAATGTAAATGTGGAAATAATGCACCAATTTTAGAAATTGTGAATGGTAGAAGTAACGATTATATTTTGTGCAAGAATGGTGAGAGAATACATAGCAGTGTATTTACGAAAGTAATTGAAAAAATTAATATTAAATTAGGAAATATAATTGTACAATATCAAATTCATCAGTTGGACTATTATGATTTTTTATTTAAATTGGTTTTGTTAGAAGATATAGAAATACAGGATTTAATTGAAGCATTTGTAGAAAGCTTTGATGAAAAAAGATTATTTGAAATTAATGTATCATTTGAATTTTATGATGAAATATTTCCTGATGATAATACGGGAAAATTATATTATTTTATTAATGACATGAAAAAGGAAAATTAAATTGAAAAACATTATACAAGTAAGAATTATGGAAGCATTAAGAAAGTTTTCCAAGGAAATTGCAATTCAGAAATCTGATTTGTTAATTAGATATAATGAGCTTGAAAGAAAGATAAATGCATTAACAAATTATTTATATAGCTTAAATATACCTGAAAAAACATATATTGCCGTTTGGTCAGAAGATATAATAGATTATATTATAGTAATTATTGCAATAATGAATATTAGATGTGTTTTTGTTCCTATTGATGAAAAACTTCCAGAGGAAAGAATTAAAATGATATTAGGATGTTGTGATATAAAATATATAATATGTGATAATAGTATTTATGTTGGAAAATTTTTTAAGGAAAATATAATAATATATAATTGGAAAAAGCAAAATAAAATGCAAGAATATGATGTTAAAATGGAAGATAAATTATATAAAGAAAATGATGAAATATATATTTATTTTACATCGGGTTCAACAGGAATACCTAAAGGGGTTATTGGGAAAAATGAAAGTTTGGTGCACTTTTTGAATTGGGAAATTAGTAAATATTCATTGCAAAAAGGATATAAATATGCACAAATGACTTCGCCATCATTTGATCCATTTCTTAGAGATATATTTGTTCCATTATTATCTGGAGGAGTAATATGTTTGCTTGGAGATGATAGGATAAAACAATTGTTTTTTTTACCTATATTGTTAAATAAATACAAGATAAGTGTTATACATTGCGTACCTAGTATATTTCATATATTAATTTCAAGTTTAGAAATTAAAAATATGAATTTAGAAAGTATTAAATATATATTTCTTGCTGGAGAAGAACCAAATATAAAAGATTTAAAAAAGTGGTTTAAAATTAATGCGAATAGTAATATAGAAATAATAAATTTTTATGGACCAACTGAAACAACATTAGTAAAAATGTATCATAAAATCGTAGAGGAAGATATAATAAATGAAATTATACCAATAGGAAAACCTATTCCGGATACAAAAGTGTATATATTAGATAATTTAGGACGAGAAAGTGAAATGGGCGAAATTTGTATAGAAACAAAATATTGTTCATTAGGTTATGTAAATAATGTGGATAATTTAGAAAAATTTGTAATAAGTTCATATAATAAAAATAAGTATATTTATAAGACAGGTGATGTGGGAAAGAGATTAAAAAATGGTGAAGTTATATTTTGTGGTCGTCAGGATAGACAAATAAAAATCTCAGGTATTAGTGTTAATCTACAGAATATAGAAAAAATTATTCTTTCTAATAATGAGATTAATGAATGTTGTGTAATATTTGATAAACCCAGATTAATTTGTTATTATGAAGCAAAAAATGAAATAAATGTTTTAGAGATTAAAAACCAATTAAAAAAATATTTTCAAGAGGTATTAATACCTCAAAAGTATATAAAAGTTAATAATTTAAGAAAAACTTATAATGGCAAAATAGACAGAAAATATTATGAAAATTATTCTGAAAATAGGTATTAAATTAAGTAAAAATAAAGTTTAAGCATGATATAATTAATAGATTCAACATATAAGACATTATTGAATGAAACAAATAGGAGAAACATATGGATAAAACCAGTGAACTTAGGTACAAGATAGAACAAATTAAATATGACATAGGGACAAAGGAAATGGAGTTGGCAGGACTAAAGAAAATGTTAAGAGATTACAAGGAACATATCGTTATAAATATTGGTATTTTACTTGTGATTCTCTTGTTCTACAGCATTACTATATGGGGCAATTATGATAATGTGGTATCAAAGGCTTTTATAATGGTATTAAAGCCACTTTACTATGCATTTGCAATTGTATATATTGTTAAATTCATCATAAAGCCAGTATATGAAATGTATATAAATAGCAATTTAGAAACAGCAAGAAGGACGGCTATGAAGAAAGGCGTAGATTCTGTAAGTATTAAAAAGGAAATATGCGAAAAAGAACTTTTGATATTGAAAATTCGACTTCGGGAAGCTGAGGAAGAACTGGCAGAAGAAGTTAAGTTATAGAGAAGCAAGGAACTTGAAAGTTATATCACAATCAAGTTCCCTACTTGTTTTATTTTTATACAATATATAAACTTTAATAAAATATCAATAAAGATTTTAGTCGAGTTTAAGTTTGCCCTCTGCCTCTAATTGCTTACGAATATTTTGCATTTTCATATCAGTTTCGTAGATAACATTTGCACAATTTGTAAGTTGAGAGACCACATCTTCTACGTCTTCCTGACTTTTCTTGTAATGAATCTGGTGTTCAAGGCTTGCCCAGAAATTCATAGCAATTGTTCGAATCTGAACCTCAACCTTCATCATCTGCTTGCCGGTTGATAAGAAAATTGGAACTTCGACCACAAGATGTAGACTGCGATAGCCATTTGGTTTAGGATTCTTGATGTAATCCTTTCGCTGGATTAAAGTAATATCGTCCTGTGCAATAAGCATATCTGCCACCGTATAAATGTCATCTATAAATGGGCAGATTACTCGGATACCTGCTACATCATGAAGATTATACAGAATACTGTCTAGCGTTACAGGAAAGCCTCTTCGTATTAATTTCTCATAAATGCTCATTGGTTTTTTAATTCTTGATTTAATATTGTCAATAGGATTACGTTCAGTTGTATTCTGAAATTCATCATTTAACACTTCAAGTTTTGTGCGTACCTCACGAATTGCACAACCATACCAGCATATTATTTCTTTGAATTTTTCAGCCTGCTTAATAGCTAATTCTCCTTTTTTGCTGTTAAGCATTTCTGCGAAAAATTCTTCATCTAAATTTTCCTCCATAGTAAAAACCGTACCTTTCATTATATTAATAGGATTCAGGTTGAAACGCCTGAATTGATATTAAACAGATTGCTTTGTATTACACCCTTATACAATCTGCTAAATTAGTTGCAAAATATAGTTATAAATATATTACAAATACTTTTCTAGAATCTTTGCTCTCTGCCTCCAAGTATGAAAATTACTTGTTATATTGTAGGCATTCTGTGACATCGAAATCATTTTATCAGGATTAGACAATAACATATGTGTAATTTCCGGTAAATCATCAATCTTTGATAAATCATAGAAAGCAATAGCATTTTTATTGTCAAAAATTTCGTGCAGATATTTACTGCCATCACTAAGATTAACAGCGCCATTCATTGCGGCATTGAAAATGCGGTCATGCGCTCCATCTTTAAACCATGGCATCACATTTAGCGAAATTTTTGAAGTCGCAAGCTTCTTAAGGCACGTAAGCGAATTAACACCGCCATGCATTATCAGATTCTCAGGATGCTTATACGTCTGCATATCCAGACCATTACCAAAGACATCTACCTTAAAACCATTATCAACTAATGTTTTGACGACTTTGCCACGCATATAGAAACGAATATATAAATCTATAAATATCATATTTGCCATACAGGTATTAAGGTCACTATCTGAAATATCTTCAATTTCTGCTACAAGATGTTGTTCAAAAGCTTCGGCAATATCAAGATAAGGGTGAGCTATCAAATCATCAATAATATTTTTGTAGAATACGGAATAATCCTCTCCGAGTCTGTTGATTTGTGGTTCAAAATCAGACGGAGGAGTATAATTTCCCGTAAAAATAATATCTATATTGCGTTTACTTAGAAAATTACCATAATCAATAGATTTATTAAACGTAATATCAATATTGGCATTAATATCGGCATAAGAAGTTCCGGCAAGTGGAAGAAATGGACCTAATTCAATATTACTATAAAATCTTTTCATATATTGCAGATGCTTTTTATCAATACAAAACTGCATATAATTCTTAGGTAATCTGCAATAATTTTTATAATAATAGAAAGGGTGGTCCACAACTATATTCAAACAATGAATTTTATAATCATCAAAAAATAAATGATTTTCAGAATAAAATATTGTTTCGCCACTCAGACCAATAAAGTTAAAAGTAATTATTGTCGCTTCGCCTTTATGACAGAAGTTAATAAGTTTATTAAAACTGTTAAATTGGTCTTCCATATCAAATATAAATGTCTGATATCCCATTTCTTCAAATGCATTGGCTAACTGGATAGAGAAAAAACCTAAGGTTTCAACTCCACCCTTGAATAAAATGATTTTCTTCTTCATAGTAATCTCCATTCTGCATATATTAAATCCGCAGAATTGCGAGTAAGATTTAAGAGCTTGATTTCAAATAAAAATTATTCAAATTTAATATTTTTCTCAGCCCATATTTTTAATGCATTAGCATTATTTGAAATCTTTTCTAATGATTCAAGAATGTTTTTGAATTCTTCTATTTCTGAACTGTCAATTGTTCCGTCCTCTGAAATTGCAATAAGAGAAACTCTTATACTGTCAATATCTTTTATAGAACCTAATACTTTTAATGATAATCGGTCAAAATCATCAATTGTTACTTTTGAAATTGTATGCTGACCGATTGGACATTGCTCAGCACAATGCGAATTGCAAAGTTCAGGTGCATTATATTGTTTTGACATAGCTAAAACTTCTTCAGGATAAGGAACAATATTTCCTAATTCAATGTTTGCAAGTCTTGTTCTGTCGATGTTAAGTATTTCAGAAGCTTTTTCGCGACTGGAAAATGCTTCGTTCTGTTCAGCAGCCTCATATCTTGCAATACAATACATATTGTCGGCCGCTTTAGTTGCTTTCTTTCCCATTTATTCCTCCATATTAACGAATTACTTCTATGATTCGCATAAATATGATTATCTTATAATTTATGCTTATCTATAGTCATAGAATTCATATTTTAATTCTCAGTATTCTTCATTATGTATTCTTCATAACGTCTCTGTGATGCAAGCATTTCCTCGGACATATTGGAATTAAGAATACGTTCGGTTTTTTCCTCATCTATTGAATTAAATGTAGCTAATGCATCAGCTAAATCGTCTAAATTAAAAAGATTTTCCATAAGATACCTCCATTCTACAGACAAAAGCACATAACTATAAAATGTGTGATGTCTGCTACACACATTTTATAGTTTATTCACAAATAATTCTATTTATATTATACTTCATTTTGTGGGATAAGTAAAAGAGAAAATAATATACTTTTAAAGTTTTCAAAGAACTTTAAAAATATATTATTTTCTCTTCTGGATGCGGGTTAAGATATGGGGGTTAATTATCTTCTTTATTAAGAACTCCGCGTGGAATTATTCTGGCGAGATATACAATAGGAGTATCTGCAAGACTTGTTACGATAAATATTACATAGCTTGATATAACAATATTTATTAATGTTTTGAAAGAATGTACTCCAAGGAATGCACCAAATGTAAATAACAGGTTATTTAAAAATTGTGAAACGAGTGTCGAACCATTATTTCTTACCCAGAGATATCTTTTTTTATCTCCGCATTTCTTAGTAGTAAAATTCCACCATTTATGATAGGCCCATACATCGAATTTCTGGACAATTGCATATACTAAAAGACTTACGAACATAAGTCGGGGTGTATTTGAAAATATGGTTTTAATAGATGGGTATGCCCAGTCTGAAGCAGCAGGTTTGTACCACATCCACGAATATGTAAGGAAAATCATTGTAAGTGAAGTTATAATACCTATATTAACAGCTCTTTTTGAAGTTTCTTTACCATATAATTCGCTAAGAATATCAGTTACTAAAAATGTTGCGGCAAATAGGATATTTCCGAGAGTCATTTCCATGCCGAAAGCTTTTACCATAACCAGAACTTCAATATTAGCTGTTATTGTGGCAAATGTTGTGAAAGCCATAAGACCCTGTTTTCCAAAAAGATAGAGCCATAATAATACGGAACCATAGATTCCGATTATACTTAAGATTAATAATAATTCGTTAGTCATTTTTATAGTTATCCTTTCAAAGTTAATTTCAACCAACACCAAAATCAGTGTTATTAAGTAAAATATCTACACGATTGTTGTTGATATAGAGTGGATAAACATTTTCTATAAAATTTTTGATGACACGTGGATCAGGTCGTATAGGCATACCATTGTCCACCATAATATTTACGCATACTCTTTCAAAATATTTAAGTCCTGTTTCAATATCGTTAATCATACTTTCGGAGGTCTGACCTGGAATACCTTGCAACAGACATACTTCATCAAAGTATTTTGCGATTTCTACAGGAGAATCTGTATCAATTCCCTTAACCAGATAGGCCTCTCTGAATAAGGAATCAAAAGTTTCGACACCGATTTTAATTTTTACATCGATACCGTTGCCGGCAAAAAGTTTGCGTAAATCTGCAACCTTATCCTTATGCATATAATGACATTCAAAATGTATTTCGGAAATATTTTTTTCGACACATTTTGTGATAATATAATTCATAGTCTTTGCATCTAAATCTACAAAACTACCAGAGTTAATAACTTCAAGTTTTGCATAGATGCCGGATACTTTGTCAAGAACCTCTTTATTGAGGATAAAATTTTGTTCTTCATCAAGGCAGCGGTCTAGATGATAATTACAGAATCGGCATTTTAGCCATTTACATCCATTACCACGAAGCAGAGTGATTTCGCGGGGATTTTTCTCTGTGATTATCGAATAACGCTCTAATGAAGAGTTATCTGTATTCGCCATTGTTTTTACCTTTCAAATTAAAAATACTCCTACAAAACTGTAGGAGTATATAGTCAAAATTTACATACAAAAATAAAAGTATAATAGTCCCTAGTTTTGTTTATAGACAGGATGGTTACGAACTGTCTTATTAAATTGTAAAAAGTTATCCATATTGTAAATATACATTATATATTTCTAAAGTACATAGGACATATACAAGTAAATAATTAATTATATTCTAAAGTATAATTAAATACCGGAATGTAAGCATATTTACAACGAGAGATATTGTAGTCTATGATTTTTAAGTTGTCAAGCAGTAGTTTTCTGTTTTGAAAGCCAGATGTCAAATCTGTCTTTAATAATTTCAAATTGTGCAGGACCTATATCAAGAATAAATTTATGAAAGGCTTTTGCATTAAACTGGTCGCCTAACTCTGACTCTGCAGTTTCTTTCATATCAGTAAATTCAAGATAACCAATATAGTATGCAAGATATACAGCCGGATCTTCGACAAGTGTTTCGAAAATATCATCGCCAACAGACTCATCGTATCCGATTGAGGTTATGAAATCTTTAGTCTCCTGTCTGCTCCAGCCATCATAATGAATACCTATATCTGCAAGACAGTAAACATCATATGACAGACATTGCATAGCCTTATTGAACTTGATAGTATCCTTATCCTGACCAGAATAATCGAAACTGTATAACTCTGCATAAAGTCCCCAGCCTTCGATATAACCTGTGTATCTTAACAGATTTCTGATAAGATCAGGATTAGTGTTCTGGAAATATGTTGTCTGATACATATGTCCCGGGAACCCTTCATGTGCAAGTACAGGATATAAATCCATGTCTTTATAAGTTTCATTTCTGTTAATATAGATATTATTCTTAGATGTATTATCTATATGTGGAATATAGTAATAAGCAGGATTCTCATATTTCTCAATATCCTTTGGTACATCAGATACAGTGTAATTTGTGTCATATCCCTCCGGAAAATCAGCAGTAATTTCATCAAGTAAGTGTTTTAAAATTGTATCCGGATCAGATGTATCAAAAGAGTATTTATCCATCTTATCATATAAATCGGCATCTTTATAAGAAAGTACCATAATTGAATTAAGGTCTTTCTTGAGTTTCTTATTAAGCATATCTTTAATTTCTGAAACTGTCTTATCGGAAGATGTGAGGTCTCTTACAAGAAGCTCATAATATTTTTTACCGTTTTCATAATTACATAAACCACCCTCGTTTTTACATTTGCCCTTTAATGAGGATAAAGAAGAAATCATCTTCTGATAGGCTGGTAATATTGAATTTTTAACTATATCAGTATTCTCTTTAATATAGTTATCCTTTTCAGATGAATCAATGTCAGATAATTTGTTTATCTTATCATTAAAGGTTGTAATAAGAAAATGATTATCAGTATTACTGATAAATTCGTTGCAGGAATCAATAAGAGAATCAATCCAGAAATCAGGAATTCCCATACCCTTTTCAGCCTTTTCCGTCTCATAAGTCATAATACTGTCATAATAATCAGGTATAAGCTTAATTAACTCAATATAATCCTTAACATCAGACTTTGCATTAAACTCAAATTCTCCAAGGAATGATGGAAGAGAAGTCTGTATACCCGACATTGGGGAAAGATAATCTTCATAAAGGTAAAAATCACTGAAATTAAGGGAATCTTCTAAATCGGTTTTTAAAATATCATATGTAAGTTTCTGGTTATCAGTTAAATAGTCATAATTAAAGTCAGTAAGTTCATCAAGATATTTTTGAGCTTTATCATTATCCTCATCAAATGATTCCTTAGATGCATCACCAAGAGTATATGGACAGTTCTTAAAGCCATAATCTTCAGGATATGAGAAGTATGAATGAACAGATAGCGAGCTTTCAGACACTATTTCCTTAAATAAATCTGAAGTAAATGTGTCAAATTTCTTCTGTTCAGCCGTTGCTTCTTCAGGATCATTTGTGTTAGCCTCATTATCTTTATCTGAAGTAGTAATCTCTGAATCCTTAGAATCAGGTTTGTTGTTGATGGTAACGCTTCTACAAGATGTACATACTAATACAATAAGTAAAAGCACTGATAGAAATTTTTGATTAAATTTTTTCATAAACCCTCCATTTAATAAATGTAATATCATAATTAATAGTTGTATTAGATTATAAAACGGCTTAATAAAAAAAGCAAATAATTAAATATAATAAAGCTGACATAAAGCTAATCTTGTAAAAAGCCATAAATCAAATTACTAATACAGTTTAATATGGTAAATCTGATTTTAGAAAATAATTATGTTGACATTTGGAAAAAGATGATATATTATTTATAACACACAAATTAAAATGTTGCAACATAAAAATAAAATATTACAAATAATTATTACAGTGACTAAAGAGTCAGGCTAAGGAGTGTGAGATATGGTAAGGATAAATAAAACAGGAAAATTAAAGGTAAAAAAGCAAAAGGAAGATAATCAAAGTACAAATATACCAGAGGTGAAAAATAAAGGAACAAAAAATAAGATAGCAAATTTGAAAAATACTATTAGTATATTCGGAGTAGTAATTATTCTGTTAGCTGCGTTAGTGTTGAGCGAGGATAAAACATATGGATATTCAGATGCTAATTTATATAAGGAGACATTAGAATTTGATTCAAATGGTAATCTTAGAATGACAACGCACGATAAGAAAGCTACGTCTGCCATAATATACAGGACGATAGGCTGGGTTATAAAGAGGTATGATATGCCTATTAATGCAAGAGGGCAGCAGTATGCAATAATTCCTGTTAGTAATAATGTGGAATATAGAGATGATCCTAATAATTCGGCATATATGTATTGTTATTATACAGGGACTAAGGATACTATTGAAAAAGTTATAGATGGTGTTTCGTCAGAGTGGAAGAATCAATTATTCAAATATGGAGACTATGTGTATATTGATGAGATTATGACGGTCGTAGAAAGGGGAAATGTTCTTGGAGGCTTTAATGCTGATGGGAAGAGTTTCTGGGGTGAAGTATATTTTGATTATAATGGAATTTCGCAGGCGAGACCATGGGCATCGAAAGAGAGCTTAAAGACACATTATGATAAAAAGGTATATTTCCCTTCACAGGTAAAGGAGAAGTATTTCAGAAAAATAGAGATGAAAATAGGTGAGATTACAAACAAGAAAGAAACAGAATGTAAAATGGATATTGGTGAGGGTAGTAAGTTTGCAAGCACGTATGATATAGAGAAAGCGGTGCCAACTGGCGAATCACTTTATGTTGATGGTAAAGCAGACAGCTATTTTTATAATATGGTTTTTTCAAAAAATATGATTTCATTTTCTATTCCACTTAAATTTGTAATTACCTATACATTAAAATGGAAAGACTATAGCGGAACACTTAGAAGTGAGAAAAAAGAGGTTATACAATGGTATTATGTTAACAAGAGTGCATCATACTATATGATAGAGGATTGCAGAGTAAACTATCTTTCGAGTGCGCATTTAACAGGATATGCATTTGAAAGGGGAGAGATTGATGTGCCGGTTAATGGATTAACTCCTAAGATGGTTCAGGTACATATGAATGATTATGATTATCATATAGAATTTCCAAAATATAATGATGTGTATTATCTTGACGGAGGAACAATAAGCCAGTTAGAGATAAATGGTGTAAAGCCGTCAATTCCTGATACAAACCGACAGGCACTTGCTAATTCTAAGATAGGAAATATAAAGGTAAGAAATGATTATTTAGAGATTAATAAAATATGTTTCCTGGATAATAAATGGTCAAATAATAATGCAGCACAACCTTATATGGGAAAACTAGAGGATAAGACAGAGGTGTATGAGGCAGGTTATTTAATTCCACATGAGAAGCAGAACAGACCGAGTCAGCCGACTTCGGGCTACTTTGTATATAAAGAATTTGGAACAACTAATAATACAAGAGTTGCCGTAAAAGGTATAAAAAGTGTAAGCATACATACACCTGTATATATAGATGGAAGAATATTGAATAATATTAACAATGATGATAAAGATAATAGCTTATTGCCAGATAAAAATAATAAAGACAATAAAACTAATAATACTAATAATACATTAGAAATTAACAATGAAACAGGTGATGAAGATGATACACAGGAAAATATAATAATAAAAGGTAAAGAGTTTGAAGTTATACCTGTAACAACAGGTGAACACCTGAATTATCAGGGATATGGAAATCAGGATTACAATAGGTATATAGACAAAATAGAGATAATGTTTGATGAAGATATTGAGATAAAAGAGGCAGAGAGTGAAGAAACGAGATTAATATCCGAAGGTGAATGGATTGAATGGAAAGAGGAAAATAAGTATATGACTAATACAGATAAGAATGAAATTAATATGGAGATAAGAGCATATGCAAAGAATCATATAAGTATTGGTAATGCTTTGAATTATCTGGAAGAAAGAGCAAATAAAAACAGACAGAATTATGTAGTATATAATTCTGTTAAATGCAAAATTAAAGATAGAGAAGAGAGTGAAGATAAAGAACCAACTGTTGAACATAGGGTTGTGGGAACACATTAGGAAAAGGATATTGACAATATGGTATATATGCGAATACAAAACCTTGCAAAATTCGTGATTTAAAGGTATTATTAGAGATAGTGATTTTATTTAAAAAGATGCGGGTACTAAGATACCCGGCTTAAGATTAGAAATATGAATGTTATAAAAGGAGACATATTATGTGTAAAGATTGTAAGAATAAACCTTATTATTTAACAACTGCCATAGCATATACATCAGGTAAGCCACATATTGGAAATACTTATGAAATTGTACTTGCTGACAGTATTGCAAGATTCAAAAGAGAAGAAGGATACGATGTAAGATTCCAGACAGGAACAGATGAACATGGTCAGAAAGTCGAGCTTAAGGCTGAAGAAATGGGAGTTACTCCTAAGGAATTTGTAGATGGCGTATCTACTGAGATTAAGAGAATCTGGGACTTAATGAATACATCATATGATAAATTCATCAGAACTACAGATGAATACCATGAGAAACAGGTTCAGAAAATATTTAAGAAATTATATGACCAGGGAGATATTTATAAAGGTTTCTACGAGGGAATGTATTGTACACCTTGTGAATCATTCTTTACTGCATCACAGTTAGTAGATGGAAAATGTCCTGATTGCGGAAGAGAGTGTCAGCCGGCTAAGGAAGAGGCATATTTCCTTAAATTATCAAAATATACAGACAGATTAATTGAACATATAAATAATCATCCTGAATTTATTCAGCCACCATCAAGAAAAAATGAGATGATGAATAACTTTATCCTTGCAGGTTTACAGGACCTTTGCGTATCAAGAACTTCATTCAAATGGGGAATTCCTGTATCATTTGATGATAAGCACGTTGTATATGTATGGCTTGATGCATTATCAAACTATATCACAGGACTTGGTTATGATGTAGATGGTAATAATGATGAGAAATTTAATAAATATTGGCCTGCAGATTTACACCTTATCGGTAAAGATATTTTAAGATTCCATACAATTTATTGGCCTATTATGTTAATGGCATTAGATCTTCCGCTTCCAAAACAGATTTTTGGACATCCTTGGTTATTACAGAATGATGGTAAGATGAGTAAGTCAAAGGGAAATGTTATCTATGCAGATGACCTTGTAGATTTATTTGGTGTTGATGCTGTAAGATATTTTGTTCTTCATGAGATGCCATTTGAAAGTGATGGTGTTATTTCATGGGAATTAGTAGTAGAACGTCTTAATTCAGAATTAGCTAATACACTTGGTAACCTTGTTAACAGAACAATTTCTATGTCTAATAAATATTTTGGTGGTGTTGTTACTGATAAAGGTGTCAACACAGAAGAATGTGATGCTGACCTTAAGAGAGTAGTGCTTGAGACACCTGGTAAAGTTATTGCTAAAATGGACGAGTTAAGAGTTGCAGATGCAATTACGGAAATATTTACATTATTCAAGAGATGTAACAAGTATATTGATGAAACAATGCCATGGGCACTTGCTAAAGACGAGAGTCAGTCAGACAGACTTTCAACTGTATTATATAATCTTGTTGAGAGTATCTCTATTGGTGCAAGCTTACTTGAATCATTTATGCCTGAGACATCTGAAAAGGTACTTAAGCAGTTAAATGCTACAAAACGTACACTTGATGATATGAATGAATTTGGTAAATATACATCAGGTAATAAAGTAACAGATACACCTGAGATTTTATTTGCAAGACTTGATATAAATGAAGTATTAGAAAAAGTTGAGGCTTTAAAAGCAGCACAGCAGGGACCAAAATATCCTGAAGTCGAACCTAAGGAAGAGATTACTGTTGATGATTTCGATAAGATTCAGATCAGAGTTGGTGAAGTCCTTAAATGTGAAAAAGTTAAAAAGGCAAAGAAACTATTAGTTTCCCAGATTAGAGTTGGAAATGAAGTAAGACAGATTGTTTCAGGAATTTCATTACATTACACACCTGAAGAAATGGTAGGAAAGAAAGTTGCAGTTATAACTAATTTAAAGCCTGCTAAGTTATGTGGATTAATGTCAGAGGGTATGATTCTGGCAGCAAGTGATGATGATGGAAACCTTTCTGTATTAACAGTAGATAAAGACATAATTAGTGGATCGGAGATTTGCTAAAATGATATTTGATACACATGCACATTATGATGATGAAGCATTTGATGCTGATAGAGAAGAATTGCTCGCAGCTATGAATGAGAACGGCATATGCAATATCGTAAACGTAGGTGCATCTATGGACTCGACAAAAGCATCTGTAGAGTTATCGAAGAAATATGATTTTATGTATACATCTGTAGGAGTTCACCCAAATGAAACGGGTGAACTCACAGAAAATGATATGGACATACTAAGAAAATTATCTGAGGATAAAAAAGTAGTTGCCATAGGTGAAATAGGATTAGATTATCATTTCTTAGAACCAGACAAAGATATTCAAAAGAAGTGGTTTAGAAAGCAGTTAGATGTTGCAGCAGAAACAGGACTTCCGGTTATAATCCATAGTCGTGATGCAGCAAATGATACAATGTCGATACTGAAAGAATATCAGGGAAAATTATCCGGTGGTGTAATTCATTGCTATTCGTATAGTCTTGAAATGGCGAAAGAATATATAAAAATGGGATATTACATCGGCATTGGCGGTGTAGTAACATTTAAGAATGCGAAAAAACTTATCGAGGTAGCAGAAAACATATCATTAGATAAGATTGTATTAGAAACTGACTGTCCATATTTATCGCCTGAACCAAACAGAGGCAAGAGAAATGATTCAACTAATTTACATTATGTCGTAAAGAAAATATCTGAATTAAAAGGTATTTCAGAAGAAGAGATAATAAAGCAGACATATAAAAATGCAATTGATTTGTATAAATTAAATTAGTTAAAGCAGAAACAGATAAATTGCATTGAAACGGAGGACTATATGGCTACATTAGGCATACCTAAGAATACGATTGAAATATTGCAGAAGTACAATTTCACATTTCAGAAGAAATTCGGACAAAACTTTCTGATTGATACAAGAGTTCTTGAGAGAATCATAGAACAGGCTGAGATTACGAAAGATGATATGGTATTAGAGATTGGTCCGGGAATTGGAACAATGACACAGTATTTATGTGAGAATGCAAGGGAAGTCGTAGCTGTTGAAATAGATAATTCGCTTATTCCTATCTTAGAGGATACATTAAGTGAATATAATAATGTGACAGTTATTAATGATGACATTTTAAAGGTGGATATTAATAAACTGGTAGAAGAGCATAATGCCGGAAAGCCTATAAAGGTCGTTGCAAATCTTCCGTATTACATTACAACTCCGATAATAATGGGACTTTTTGAGAAAAAAGTAAATGTAGACAGTATAACAGTAATGGTTCAAAAAGAGGTTGCAGACAGAATGAAATCAGGTCCCGGAAGTAAGGATTATGGTGCATTGTCATTGGCAGTCCAGTATTATTCAAAGCCTGAAATAGTTGCGAATGTACCACCTAACTGTTTTATGCCAAGACCTAATGTAAGTTCAGCAGTCATAAGACTTAAACTGTATGACGAAATGGCAGTTAAAGTAGAGAATGAAAATCTGTTATTCCGACTTATAAGAGCATCGTTTAATCAGAGAAGAAAAACGCTGGTAAATGGAATTAAGAATTCGGGAGAACTTAATTATACAAAAGAGCAGGTTGTCGAAGCACTTGCTAAAATGGGACTTAATGAGAATATAAGAGGTGAAGCATTAACATTAGAACAATTTGGTGAATTATCCGACATTCTAAACAAAATGTAATCTGAGTGGCAATTATAATATAAGATTGATATGTAAAAAAGTCCTTGCGGGGACTAATTACCATAAATAATTGTCATATTTCTTATTTGCTCTGCATACATTAAGTAAGAAAGCAAATAAAAGAAAAGGAATACACAGTACACAATTTTTAACGTGTGCATAAGGGTAAAAGCTTTAGAATGGAGGAAAAATGGGAGATTATAAAAGGCTGATTTCATATATATATTCATATGAAAGAGGAACAAAAAGTAAAAATGCGGGGTTTGCGAAAATTGAATCCAGAAATGGAATATGCAAAGTCAATATATCTCTAAGAATTGCCGATGAACTTATGAATGAAGCGGAAGACAATATGTTAGAGGTATTTTTCTTTTATAGAGATAATGGTGAAGTTAGGAAAGTGTTCTTAGAACGAATCAGAATTGTTAATGGCTGCAGTATGATAAAGATGCGAATGAATTCTGATAATATCGGAAATGTTGGAATATCAATAGACAGAATTACAGGTATTTTCATCTGTACAAGAGCATTTTTAAAGGGTGCACATAATTTAAACATTGTGTATGCATCAGAGTGGGACGATATTCCGATAGAAGTGAATGAATTCAAAGAAAAAAATAACACTGATATTAATATACAGAATAATGCAGAGGCAGATTTGAAAATTGCAGAGGGACCATTAGATGGTGATACATATGATATTAAAGGTGAGGCGTTAGAGAATTTAGTATTAGATGAGTATTTTAGAGACAGAATCAATTATGATGGTAATCATATTGCAAACACAGAGGAAACTGACATAAAATCGTTCCGGAATTCAAACCAGGTATCAGAAAGTAACATAGATTCAAACCAAAATGTAGCAGGGAAAATTAATGCAGAGTCACAGTTAGAATCTGTATTGAGTGGTAATTCAGGAACTGAGATAGAAAATGAAGTAAAAAGTGAAATAAAAAGTGAAATGGAAGTTAATGCGGGGCCGGAGCCTAAGTTAGAAAATGATACAAAAAGTGAAATAGAAGTTAATGCAGAAAATATAACAAAAGATAATAATACAGAGTCTAAGATAGAACCTGAAACAGATTTTGCAGATGACAGAAAAAAATGTAATAATAAATTAGCAGATATGCTAAAGGAAGAGCAGAAAAATGACGAAATAGATGATACAGGTAATGCTGATTCGGTTGCAGGTGACTATTTTAGAATGTTATGTAACTGTTATCCTAAGATAAGAGTTAATGAGATAAATGGTGAGTGTATAAAGATTACACCACACGATATATCATATCTTCCGAAGAAATATTGGCATTTATGTAATAATAGCTTTCTACTCCATGGTTTTTATAATTACAAATATTTATTGCTATGTGAAAAGAAGATGGATTCAGGGAAGAAATATCTTGTTGGAGTTCCGGGAATGTTTCATCAAAAGGAACAGGTAATAGCGAGAATGTTTGGATTTACGGAATTCGAATGTAATAATGCGACGAACCGATATGGAAATAAGGCTATGAAATTTGGATACTGGTGTATGTATTTATAAATTGTTACAGTAAAAAGAATAAAGAGGAAAGGACGCCTAAGACATTCTTTATTGTGTCAGTGGCTATATTGTCTGATGACAATATACGGGATAAGAGTATGAAGTTTATAGTTATGGATAAACTTAAAAAAGGAATGAGACTGGCAAGACCGGTATATAACAGAGATGGAGTGCTATTATATGACATTAACACTAAGTTAGATAAGCAGGGTGTTAACAGTATAAAGAATTTCGGATTATTAGGCGTGTACATATTAGAGCCTACAGAACCAGAGCAGGAAATGTCTGCAGAGGACAGAGAATTCGAGAAATTCCAGACAGTTGCACAGTTCTCATTGAAGAAACAGCTAGATATGATAGTGGAACAGAAGAATGAGAAAGACATTCAGAAATTAGCAGATTCCATTATAAGACAATTTGGAAAAGTAGGTCATAAAATCAATTTCAATAAAACGCTTAGAAGTCCGGAGGACTATGTATATAAACATTCCATAAGCGTTGCCATACTTTGCGCATTAATGTCGTCTCAGCTTAATATGTCATATATGGAGCAGATAAATATTGTGACAGCAGCACTTATTCATCAGTTAGGAAGAGCCATGGTGCCTGTAAATATTTTGAGAAAAGGCAGTAATCTTAATGAAGAAGATATATATACAATAAATAAATGTGAGATAGATGGAAATGAACTGATACAGAAAGATTATGAGATTCCATCACTTACAAGAATTATTGTTTCGCAGAATCTAAAAGAGATAAAAGGAACAAACAGTCCGGACGCCAAATTATTAGAGGGTACTAAAATGTTAAGAGTGGCTGATGCATTTGATGAAATGACAAGTATGAACATTAATGCAGAACCAAGTTCAGACATTATGGCGGTCAGAGAATTAATTAATAATAAGAAAATGTTTGACGAGAAACACGTTGGTGCATTACTTAAAAGCATTAATATACTTGTACCGGGTGTATGTGTTGAATTGTCAAATAAAGAAAAAGGCCTTGTTATTAAGGAGAATGAAGAAAACATTTTAAGACCTGTAGTGTTAGGTTTTAATAATAATGAAGTCTATGATTTAGGTGATGATTTTACATTTATGAGAGTAAGAATCTTTGATGTATTAAAATCAATGGATAACCGAGTGCCGATAGATAAAGCCACAATAGATAAATATATTAAAGAATATTCAGAAAAACAGACAGGGAGCAATAATAAATAGATGTTATGAAATAGCAGAATAAGATAATCCAAAATCTCCGACGGATGGGTAATGAGTGTAAACTAACCATCTGTCGGAGACTTATATATCAATATTAATATAGCAGTTTATTGGATTATGAAACAAAGCTATAGAAACAAAAAACAGAGTTATAGAACAAAGCATATTACTGGCTAATCTCAGTAGGCAAATGTTTGTTTTATAACTCTTATTTTATTTATAAGGATTAATCAGTGCGTATTGTGAATGGTCTTTATATTCACCACAAATGCGAATTGAACTTTTAGCAATTCCTTCATATTCAAATCCTACATTTTCTAAGACCTTTATGGAAGAAAGATTGTCAGGCATAACATACGCTTCAATTCTATGAAATCCTCCATCTTTAAAAATAGCTGTGGCAGCGCAGATTATTGCCTCGGTAGCATATCCATTTCCCCATACAGATTTACTGAATTTATAACCTATACATGTAGAAAAGAATGGGAATTTATGCATATTTCCAAAGGAAACAGTTCCTATAATTCTATCAGGTTCAGCCTTGGTAAATACATAAAATCTGGCATAAGAGCTTTTAATGAAAGCATTGTATTCAAGGCGCAGAGAAACACTCTGATATTTCAGGGTATAGTAATTAGGTGGTTTTTCAGCTTCATATGGCTCGAAGAAATCACTGTTTTCTGATAGAAAATCTAACACCATAGGAGCAGAATTTTTATCCAGAACTCTTAGGATTAAGCGTTCTGATTCATATGTAAAATTCATATTAACCTCATTTCAATAAATATTTTAAGCATATCACATTTTTGTGACTTTGACATTGAAGTCTGTCAGCCTATTAATAAGTATATTACAAATAGTGCTTAACTTAAACCCTAATCTCTAATATAAATTTATAAATCAATTTGGTAATACACTCCAATTTACAATAAAATTCTTGCAAAATGATATTGGTATGTTATAATCTGTAATTGTATGACTATTTGGTGGTATTTTTGCGTCTAAATGTAAAAATATGTTAAAAAAATAAAAAAATAGTGATATTTAGCAGAGAGACAAGTGAAATTTAAAGAATAATATAATGAACTCTCGGAATCTTGAGTAGTTCATGCCAGCTAAACTCTGGCAAGTACTTTGAAAAGTAAATATTATCCGTGGAACGAAAAAATTGCATGAGAAATAAACATAGCTTTCACT
>Ga0256404_1004341_pt1 | contig 27021 bp, 16 predicted proteins | sample RumenRJG_01DNA_FD_185990 | JGI IMG/M metagenome (GOLD analysis project Ga0256404, IMG submission 185990) | Bovine rumen microbial communities from Lethbridge, Alberta, Canada - RJG_01 | ecosystem: Host-associated > Mammals > Digestive system > Stomach > Rumen | place: Canada: Alberta | collected...
CCTGTTAATGGATTGAAAGCAGGCATACAGCCTAAAGATATTGGTGGAAAAGTGTCGGACAGACCAGGTAATCAAAACAGGCTCACGGACACCCTCATCTCCAGGATTTGATGCCGCAGGGCGGGAGTTTTCCTGGGAGAACGACAGGCGCACAGGGCGCCTGCGTGTGAGCGCATTATATCCTATTTGGATAATTTGCCAAATGTTTTTTCAACTCTCCTGAGTCGGGCGTACCGCTTCTTTTTTTTGCGCGGTCGAAGGCTTTTATTACGTCAGTTACGTTACAGATTAAACAGATTGTTCTGCTGCCAAATTCCCTTCTCTTTGCTCTATGTTTTGTCTGAACTCAATGTTATGGCGTTTTACGCCATATTAACTATATTGAACTGAATTTTGTAAAAAATTGTTAATTTGAGCGGCATTGCTACTTTAATTAGTCATAATCTATCGTTAAAATGCTATTTGGTAGCATACCAGTTTGGCGCACAAAATGTACGATAAAGATGATGTTTCCTCTTGTAACCAGCCTGTCAGTCTTTCTGAAGAAGGTGGCACAGTAGGATCAGAAGCAAGTTCTTTTTCCTGTTCTAGTGAGCATAAGGATTTGATCCGGTTAAACTTCTCAAACTTCAAATCATTCGAGAGGACACTACCTGCTTACTGTTCAATTGGAGGCAAGGAATATTCAGGAAGAAACTGGGCAAGGATTCTGTCTGCCATTACTGAAAATGAGATTCATAAAGGAAATCCTGCATTATCCGATCTGACAGCAAACAATGTGGTATACACCCATACTGGGCGTCCGTTCTTTCTAAAAGAAAAAGTAGAAGGATTGAACTGTGAGTTGCTGTCCAACGGGTTTTGGATAAATCTTAACTTCAACATTCCACGCCTGATTGAAATTATTGCCGCTTTCTGCATTCATTGCGGGTACAGCAAAGATGATATTGTGCTCTGTGGCATTTCACGTACAGCTGGTGCAACAGCAACAGGGACAAGCCAGGATGAGCAGCCAAAAACATATGATATTACCCTGGCAGATGCTGAAAAGTACATTCTTTCAGCAGGCAGGACAGGTGCAACAGCGCAGGAGCTTATCAATGCAGTCAGACCGGGCACTGCACTTGCGCCAACAAAGCGTACGCTCGAGAACAGCACGAACGTCATTTCCATGCCCAACGGTAAATATGTTCATGCAGATGCATTTGTCGATCTTGATGAGGCTGCTGAGGCAATCGGAAAGATCCTGAAGACCCACTTTGCCAGTTTTAATGGCTACAGCAACAAACAGCTTCTCTTCAATGCTGCAACCCAGGATCTTTCAATGTTTCTTAACGACAATGATTGCGAGGATGCAGGCAGTGTCTACCAGATAGCACGTTTCCTTTTTGAAAAGAGAGCTGTGGCAGGTCACCCATATACATTTGCAGCATCACATATATTCGAGATAGCTCCTAACTTTCCAACGACATTGAAAGGCCTGATGGTAAATTATGCGCGCCACAATAACGGGCTTCTGCGATCAGATGACGCCAAAGAATATCTCAGGCAGACTCAGCAGTCCAATGGAAACATTGGCCAGGTTCTGCAAATAAGCCAGGACAGCACTTTCCTTATTTACAGCAGCACCAGTTACCTTCTTTCCGAGATGCTCGGACTTAAGGATGAAAGGATATCTGAGCTCCACGCAAGGCTTGATGATTTATTCAGAGAAGCCAATGTTGCATATGTAATCCCGCGTGACATCAGAAAAGAGTGGTTTCAGACGCTGCCTCCTCTTCCCATGAGTCTGAACTGGACTCCGCTTCTGCTTCAGGACATCATGCAAAAGTTCCCTGGCGTGGGTTTCAAGCCTGTCAAAACCGATTTAAGCCAGCCGTATGACACTCTTGCCGCGGCATTCGTGCAGTCAGACTCCCAGCTTCAGACCTTCCCTGATGTTGTGACGCTGTTCCTTCAGGACAGGCATACGCTTCCTATGAGGACTACCTGCGAGGCGCTTCGTCTTGAACTGAAAGAGGCCAAAATGCTTGACGGCAATGAGCTGATTAACGCGCTTCCAAGAGCTCTGAAGGATCCAAGATTCGCTTGGTCTGACGAAGGGCAGACTGTTTTTGTCCGCGGCAACTGACGCATGAACCAAGAGAGCATAGGAAAGCGCCATGTACGGATATGAATGGACTGGAGAAAACGGAATTTACCGTCTTGCACTAAACAGCAAAATTGAAAAGGAAATCAGGCCGGTTTTCAAGGAAGAACTGGATTATTTCGGTTTAAACAAATACTGGAAATACCCGGACACAGAAGCTCCACTTCTCTGGGCAGAAGGGATCCGCCGTTATGTGCTGAACGGAGAATGCGTCGCAGAAGCCACCGGCGGAGGTTTTTATTCGAAGCCAAAAGTAAATGTCTACAAGGAAGGCCTTGAGCTTTCCCCTGTGGACATTGGCAGACTGTGGGCAGAGAACGAGCGGCTGATGCTCGGGCTTCAGAAAACATCTATCGACTTTATACGGGAAACCTATGAAAAGTACTCCAAACGCAATATGGCATTTGCTGTAGCGTTCAGCGGAGGTAAAGATTCCCTGGTTCTTCTTGACCTTGTGTTCAAGGCTCTTTCGCCAGATAAGTTTTTCGTGATATTCAGCAATACAGGAATGGAATTGTCTACCACTTATAAATCAGTGGAAGATGCGAAAAAACGTTGGCCATCCCTGAGATTCTATGAGGCCAAAAGCCATCTTAAGCCAGAGGAGAGCTGGGACGAATTTGGACCGCCGGGCAGGCGTATGCGCTGGTGTTGTACCGTTCACAAGTCGGTTCCGGCAATTCTGCGTCTGCGTGAGATAACTGGAGATTACAACGTCAAAGCAGTTATTTTTGACGGAGTACGGGCGGAAGAGAGCGCTGCTCGCGCCAAAAGAGAGGAAATTACCGTCGGCTCAAAGAATATAAACCAGATAAACTGCAGCCCTATTTTCAAATGGAGCACTGCTGAGCTTTTCATGTACCTGCTTCACAACGGGATATTGCTCAATGATGCTTACCGCAGGGGACTGTTCAGGGTGGGCTGTATCGTATGCCCTCTTTCATCAGGCTGGTGGGACGGGATAGTAAATGACCTTTACCCTGAAGAAATGAGGCCGCTGCTGTCCAAAGTGGAAAATTACGCAAAATCCACGAAGCCTAAGGAAGAAGTTAATCGCTTTATTGAGCAAGGCGGCTGGAAGGCACGAATGGGTGGCCGTGGGCTCAGCAACGGCGGAAACAGGGTCATTGAAACAATAAATGACAACCGAATCACTTTCAGTTTCATAAAAAAAACTCAGAATTGGATCGATGTTGCGCCGATACTCGGAACGATAGTTTCTTCCGAAAACGGCGAGTATGTACAAATCATCAATCATCAGGAATTTCATTTCCGTATTTCTGATGGCAGTGAAGGATATTCTGTCTGCTACTGGCCGTACTCAAGGATGGACCGGTTTATGCTCAGCCATCTGAGGGGGATAGCAAACAAAGTCGGATACTGTTTCGGATGCAAGTCTTGCGCAGTACAGTGCCCGGTAAATGCATTTGTTATAACAGCTGACAGGAAAATATTTATCAGAGGAGATCGCTGCATTCACTGCTGCAACTGCATTGAATTCACCAATGGGAAAGGCTGTCTCGCGGCAAAATCTCTTTCAACTTCAGGGGGAGGCACAAGCGGTATGGATTTGAAAGGAATGAACAGATACCAGCATTTCGGGCTCAGGCGTCAGTGGCTGGAACATTTCTTCGAAAGCAGAGAGAAATGCTTCACCATGGGGAAACTGGGAAATCGCCAGTACGATTCTCTAAGAGTATGGCTTAAGGAGGCTGAGCTGCTTCTGCCTGAGGGGAAAGGAAAGTCCGCAGGCGTTGTCTCACCACTTTTTGAAAAACTTCAGCCTTTAGGCGCAGCAAACCCGCTCGTCTGGGCCATTATCTGGGTCAATCTTGCCTACAGTTCTGTCATTACCAGGTGGTATATGCTTTTTGCACCGGCCGGTGACACTTATGATAAGAATGACCTTGTCATGATGCTTGGAGACAATTACTCAAAGTCTACCCGTGACAATGCTGTTACAGCGCTTCTGGAAACGCTGCGCTTCAGCCCGATCGGAACTTTATTGAAGCAGGGCATTCCCATTCCGGCAGGAAACAGCTATCGCTATTCAAAACAGGGCTGGAATACTCCTGAGGCAATAGCCATTCTGTATGCACTGTACAAATGGGCAGAGGCCACGGGCAGATATGCCTTTACGCTAAGCCAGCTTAATGCCGCCAGAGGAAACAGTGAGGTCAAAGGTGTTGATCCGGTATCAATATTCGGAATAAATCCTGATCGCTTTAAGGATATTCTGCAGGACATTGCCCTGCAGTATGAGAAATACATCAGGACTTCTTTCCAGGCAGACCTTGATAACGTCAGGCTTGTCCCCGAGATTCACTCTTCTGACATACTGGATCTGGCAAAGAAATAAAAAAAGAGAGACGGCAAATGGATAAATACAGCACCTATATCGAATTAAGCCCGCATTACGAGTCAGTAGTCGACATCGATTCTGAAAAAAGAAACCCTGATATGTGGCAGGAGTACATTGTCCATGAGGATATGGGCAATGCTATCGAAAAAATCTGTGAATCCATCAAATTCGAGGATCCGGACAAGCGCCGCTCTTTCTGGATCCATGGCACCTATGGCACAGGGAAAAGCTATGCTGCCATTGTACTAAAGCACCTCTTCGAGGATAAGCTCGAAAAAATCCGGGCGTTTCTCTCGAGGCAGATTCTCCTTCGCTACCGTGAAAGGTTCATGGCCATCCGGAACAAAGGCGATTTTCTCGTCGTCTGGAAGAGCCAGACAACCAATATCAAGAGCGGGACTCAGCTGATGATGGCAATGGAGATTGCCATCCGAAAGCGGCTTGAGGAGAAATTCGGAGATAAGGCCTATTACGGCAGGAAATCCCTCATTGATGCAGCAAAAAAAGCCGTCAATGATTCTGCAATCAACTGGAAGGATATTTTTGAAAATTCACCATTAGGTCTTGATGAAGATTACGGCTCACTTGAGGAATTCAAGGAAAATGTCGAGTCTGGAAATTTAACAGCATGCAATCAAGTCGCACAAATTTTCAGTGAGAAAGGCTGGGCCTTCCTTACTGTTATTGATGACTTTAAGGCGTGGCTCGCAGATATCATTGAAGGAAATCACCTGCAGGAAACCGGCATTGTCTTCATATGGGACGAATTCACTACGTATCTGCGAGACAACCCGAATGATGATGTGCTCCAGCCGCTTTCAGAGTACTGCAAGGAACAGCCATTCTTTATGTTCCTGATTGTCCATAAGGATCCAAGTGTGGTCAGTCAGATAGGCGAGCAAACATATGAGCGCATCATGCACCGCTATCATGACCTTGATTTCCATGTCAGTGCGTCAGCAGCCAAAGAACTGATCAGCAATTCCATTCATATAAGAGCAGGAATGGAGGATCAATGGGAGCATGTCAGAGATCAGCTGATGGGCTCAATCAGCAAATATCTTCCTGAATTTGACAATCTCCAGATGGGTGACACCAGGAAAGAGCTGCGCGGGCTTTGTCCTATTCACCCAATGACTATTGCCCTGCTTACCATCGTGGCGCAGAATTTTGGCGCATCACAGCGTACAATCTTCCGCTTCATGAAGGATCCTTCAGAATCAGAGCAGAATGTAGGATTTATTTATTTCATCAATCATTTCGGGCCTGAAGAATGGCGCTGGCTGACACCTGATTTCCTATGGGACTATTTCTTCACCCGTGAAAGCGATGTGCATAATTTTTCTGAAGAGGCCAGAGGCGCATACCGGCATTTCGACACGAAGAAGGAATTTATCTCCGATGAATACACTCTGCATGTATTCAAGGCCGCAATGCTGCTCATTGCGGTAATGTCCTCGAAAAATGTCAGCAATCTTTACAGTCAGGCACAACGCCAGCAGAAGATAGCGCCGACCAAACGCACGCTTGAAAAATGCTTTGCCGGAGTTCTCGAAACTGCTGATTTGGAAAAAATTCTCCAAAATCTGGAAGAAATCGATCTTCTGCGTCTTGAACATATGACCAATGGAGATTCGCGTATCCAGATTCCGTACACAGGAAGTGCCAACGTCTTTGATACGCGCATCGAAACAGTGCGGAAAAAATACACACGCTATGAACTGTTTAAGAAGGGCGGCCAGTTTTCCAAATCTATTGAAGACAAAATATGGGACAAAAACAGTGCATCCTATCCAAGAATGTACATTGCTGCTTGCTCTTCTGAGACGATGTCTATGAACCTCCGTTTCAGCGAGGTTGAGACTGAACTGCATAAGAAGCCATATAAATTCGGCATACTGGCTGTCTCTATTTCAGAGACCAGTCAGTATGCAGATGCAGATTTGCAGAATAGAATCAAGTCCCTTGCAGCCGGAGATGAAACAGGCCGCCTGGCTGTCTATCTGCTGAAGGAACCGCTTACAGATATTAAGCTGAATGACTGGTACACTGCGAAAACACATTCAGAGCTTGCTGGAGAAGAAGGGAAAACCGGAGATCAGCAACGCTATGAAGACGAGGCGACGCAGATTGTCGAGGAATGGTCAGCAGTAGCTCGTGATTCCCAAATCATGGCTGTCTGCGGCAGTGATGTCTATCAGCCTGAGTACGGAGCATCAACTCTGTCAGATATGCTTGAGAAACACGTTATTTTCGGCAAAGTTTTTACTGCCGCTCCTGAGCTGATTGTTCAGATGTCAACCGCTTTCAAGAAAATTCAGGCGAATACAGCCCTTGCCGGAGTTCAGAAAGGAACTCCCAATAATCAGGTAGGCAGTATTGCAGCCGGTCTTAAACAGGCAGGAGTATGGGATTTATCCTCCTTAAGAGACTTAAAGAGTGCATCCGGAAATGCCGGAGCTGATGCGGTTGCAGCAATTGCCAGATTCATATCAGAGAAATTTTCACTGGGGGTACAGATCAAGTTGGATGAGCTTTGGCAGAACCTTGAGCAAAAACCTTTTGGCTATTTCAATTCCATAGCCTCGGGTTACCTTCTTGGTTTTGTCCTTCGTTATTACTCAAACAGCGACTTTACCTGGAGTAAAGGTGACAACAACACATGGCAGCTTACTGAACAGAACCTGGCTGATATGATTACTGACATGTGCAAGGGCGACGTGACGAATAATTATCTCTCGCCTGGTTCTGAGGCCTGGAGAAAATTCAAACCATACGTCCAGAAAATTTTCATGCTGTCTGATAAAGAAGCAGTCAATGAGACAGAAGCCAAAAAATATATGGCCCAAAAGTGCATCGAGAAGGCAGGTGTGCCATTCTGGTCACTTAAGTATCTGCCGAATGAAAATTTCGGAGGGACGGCAGCAAAAGATCAGGCAGTTAAAATCATAGATCTCTTCTGTAATTTTATGCTCGAGAGCACGGATCAGGAACAGACCATGTCCAACATTACCCTTATGTTCAAAGGTAATGGAGCATTGAAGTCTACACTTTCTGAACTGTATTTCAATAACGATACAGCCTATCAGGGCTTTGGCATTTTCATTACCAATGAATGCGGCGAGCTGAAGACACTGCAGAGTGAAATCGGCCTTTCGGACAACGACATGTTTGAGGCGCTGCACCTTCTGATGCAGGGTGATGTATCCACTTGGACAGAAAAGCAGGTCAGCGATAAGCTGGAAGAGTTATGTCTTGAATATCAGACTATTTCCGTGCTAAATCATGCCATTGGTGCAAAAAGCAAAACTCTTTCTGAACTTCGCATAGAGATCTCCAACGCGTTCAGTCATATGAAGATCCCAGGATCCGTTATAGAGGGGCTTGGATTTGAATGGACTCAGACGCTGAAGGAAATGCAGTCTATTTCTGATGGAGAATGGCAGAAACTCAGCAAGGAAGCCCGCTCTTCAGCTACTGAACTGATGAGAAATGAAGCCAAAACAGTATGGGACAATGTCACATTAGCCAAGTCTATCCTCAAAAAATATCTGGACGCCCACAATAACGTGTGCACTGACAAAGAGCTTGACACTGTCTATGATGAGCTTAAAACTTCACAGTACAGCACACCCCCAGCCCAATTCGACTACCAGATTAACGGACTGCTCAACAAGATTGCCTACAGCCGAAATAAAGATCTTCTGCAGACTCTTTGGAAAGACCAAAGTGGTTTCGAAACGGTTGATGATTGGTGCAACAAATGGGCCGTGCCAGTTCAATGGGTGGTAACTGATGAAGAGCAGAGACATATTGCAGTACTGCAATCTGTTCAGTCAGGAACTAAAGTTGATGATACTGCGCTGTGCAATGCAACACAATATTTTAAAAGTCATACCCTTACGGCGCTCAAAGATGACAATGCAATCATGAATGCCTTCTTTGCGTCGGTAGGCGAAAATTACCGGACGGCATTTGCAAAGTACGCCACCACTCTTGTCGGCAGACTGAAAACGAAAGCCAGTCTCTCGAGTAATGTTTACAGCTGGTGCAGCAAGATCGGTGAAATCAGAGAAACGCTGGATGATTTCATCAGAGAGAAGGAGTGCGAGGCAGCAAAAAACAATGTAAGAACAATGGCCGAATCTGAACTTCGTGAAAAAGTAATAGAACTGCTTGACAAAAACCCAGGTTTATATGGTGTTTTTGTGAAGTAAAAAGGAGGTTCCCGTGAAAGCTGATGAAATTATTGAACGATTAAGTCAGGAGGAAAAATCAGGAGCCAGGTTTCCGGCGAGAATTATTTTCACGGAGAATCTTTCTTCATACACTCAGCTTGTCAGCAAACTGAAATCTGTCTGCGATTTAACCGTAAACATCGCGGATTTCTGCAAATCCGATGATGTTCCTCCAGACTTCGAGAAGTTCTGGGAATCACTTGCAGAGAATAAGGATAAACAAATTCTGGTACTGTCTGCCGGGGAATATCTGCGAATCTGCCAGAAACGTGAACAGCGCCCAGAGCGGGCCCAGTTTAGGTTTTTCTGGGAGAAAATGCAGCCGGAAAACTCAAAAACCAGGTACATAATGCCTGTATTCTGCTGCCGTGATGCTTTCGAGCAGATTATAGGCAAAGTTAACGAACGACAGGAAGACTTTATTTGGAAACTTGATCCGGGGACTGCTAAGGAAAATTATCAAGTTTCCGTATATTCACCTGAGTTTGCCGGCTCAATCAGCCCTGATGCGAAGAATCTGAAGGACTGGCTGCAGAACTGGGACAAAATTCTCAAACCTGATGAGCCCTGTTCCATGATTACAAAACAGTATAAAAATATTGTGGCAGCTCATGGAACTGTATCTGTTACCGTTATCGACAGTCCGTTTTCCTATCTATCCGAAACACTCGCTGATGCAGACGGACTTGATCAGGACTGGTTTGATGAAACTCTTTATGCCGCTCTGCTGCCCAAAGCCAGGAAGGGCATGTCTTTCGCCGACCTGATACTGGATATTTTGAATTTAAGAGAGTTTGACTTTGTATCAATCGCATCGCAATGGAATCATCTAGACGATCAGGAGAAAAAGCTTGTCTGGATTTGGTACAGAATCCATCAGGGAGATGATTATTATTCATATGCCTGCGGAAAGGCAGAAAGTTATAACGAAATTCCGTACCGCATCAGAGATGAGATCCTTAAGCTCAGCAACATAAACGATGAGTGGATAGAACAGCGCAACAAGGCTGTTACGGCTTTAGCGCTAAAAAATTTCGATGAAAATTATCAGAAACTTCTCGAAAAGGTGCCGGATGATACGAAACTGCGGCTTCTCACTTATCAGACACACCCTGAACGTGCCTATGCCGTTAAAGTGGCAAGCGGGCTTTTAAGGAAAGGTATTCCTGCCGACACTGTGGCAGAAATGCTCAAAGACAAGTATCCAGAACTCGCTGCGTACATGTCAGACGACAGCGGTCTTGACCAGTCTATAGACTCTTATCTCAAAGAGTACAGGACCAGCAAGCTTAAAAATCGTGTTCCAAAAGACTCCGGACACTCATATTCCTTTGACAGATTTGATTCCAGAGCAAAGGCTCTTTACAAAACTCAGGGAAAGGACTGCTTCTCGCTCTGGGTTGATGGATTCGGAATGGAGTGGCTTCCTATATTCCTGTGGGAACTGAAGAGACTTAACATTGTTCCTCACTCGATGAGCATTGCTACTTCTATTTTGCCGACAGAAACTGAATTCAATCATCAGTGGGATGAAAATGATCCCATGTGCAAGAAATTGAACGAACTCGATCAAATAGCACATAACGGAATGCCTGATGACGACAGTTATTTTTCCTGCATTGTGTATCAGCTGAATGTTTTCCATAAGGTGGCCAAGTATGTAGAAAAAATTCTCAAGGAACACGAATATGTAGCAGTTACAGGAGATCATGGCACCAGCCGTCTTGCTGCTCTTGCCTTCCATGACCGCAGTATCCTTCCTGTCACTGTACCGGAAAAAGCAGTGCCAAAAAGCTTTGGACGGTTCTGCGTTTTTGATGACGATGCGCCGGAGTATCCCCTGCTTCCTGACATGGAAGCTGTTCCTAAAGACGGCAGAACAAAATATGTCGTGATGAACAATTATCAGCACTTTGCTGTGAGCGGGAATGTTGCAGGCGGAAATTCTGATGAGAACGACGTTGTCGGAGAGGTTCACGGGGGAAATACTCCTGAGGAGCGGCTAGTGCCTGTCATTATTCTGAAGAGCAGCAATCCGCCGCGTAAAATAACCTGTGAACCGGAAAATGAAGCTGTAACGAAGAAACACGGTCGCGCAGAGACAAATCTGAGATTCAGTCGGCAGGTATCCACACTGGATGTTTCTGTTAACGGGACACCAGCAGCATGCTCGGCAAACCCTGATGGTTCATGGCATGTCGATTTCAGTGTGGGTGCTGATAAAGAAATTAAACTCAGCATAGTAGCAAATGGTAGTAAACTTAAAAGTCCCGTCGTTTTGAAAGTAAGAAAAAGCAGCGGAATCATGAGCAATGACATGGGTTTATGAGGTATGGCAAAGCGAAAAGCAGCAATCTGCTGTGAATGCTCCAGAAAATTGAAGAGAGATGAAACTGCTCTGTGCAAGAAGCTTCTCGGCCTGAACACTGAGGATTTCTATTGTATTGACTGCCTGAGCAATTATCTGGAGTGCGAGAAAACTGATCTTGAAATAAAAATTCAGGAATTTAAGGAGCAGGGCTGCACTCTTTTCCTGTAATGGTGTAGATACGATGCTTGAAGATAATTTTGAAAGTAAACTCCGCGATGTTTTTTCCGACATGGTTGTGTTGAAAAATCCGGAAAGGACTGAGTTCTTTTCGAATCTGAGCCTTCCGTCGTATATGCGCGACTGGCTTGTGATGAAATTTTCAGATGACGACGGAGGCATCGACTACGACAGCGTATTGCGCTACATCCGTCAGTACATACCAAGCCGGGAAGACTACGAGCAGTTTAAATTCGAGATGATAAACGGAGACACAGTCCGTTTTCTCGCAAGAATTCGTGTCAGTGTGGACATCAAGAACGGCAAGACAAAATTCGAACTCCCGGATTTCGGCGGCGCCAAAGCAGGAGCCACAGGTGAAGTCGCAAATGATGTTGTCAGCAAGTGGAAAGATACTCTTCTGAAGGAAAGCGAGAACTGGGGAGTTATTGAACTTACCTGGGGTAAAGATTACTCCACCAAACAGAGCAAGGGCGTTGTAAAACTGATCGACTACACTCCATTCTGCCCTTACACCATTGATTTGGATTTTTATAAAGAAGCAAGACAGTCGTTCAGCACTGAAGAGTGGATTGATGTGCTGATTTCCGCAGCAGACTACAATCCGGCCGGATATGACAATGAGGAGCAAAAACTCTATTTTCTCCGCAGACTTCTTCCGTTTGTGGAAAAACGAGTCAATATCATGGAGCTTGCCCCCAAGGGGACCGGCAAGAGCTACGTCTACCAGAAAATCAGCAAGCGCGGCTGGCTGATATCAGGTGGAACAGTATCGCGGGCCTCACTGATCTATGACAATGCAAAAAAGACCGGCGGCCTTTTAACAAGGTTTGATTACGTCGGTTTCGATGAAATACAGTCAATGACTTTCGTTCAGCCCAACCAGATTCAGACCGCATTGAAGGACTACATGGAATTCGGTGAGGTTCAGGGGTTTGACTCTCAGATTGTGGCTGACGCAGGGATAATCGTCCTCGGTAATATTGACGCGAGCAGGTTCAGCGAAGATCAGAATATGATGGAAGAAGTCAGTCCGGTCTTCAAGGAATCAGCCGCCCTCGACCGTTTCCACGGCTTCATTCCCGGATGGAAAATTCCGCGCATGCACCAGGGGCTTATTGCCAATGGCTGGGCACTCAATACAGAGTATTTTACTGAAGTGCTGCATGAGCTGAGGGAAGATCTTTCCTATGCGACCTTAGTTGATGAATGCCTCAGCATTCCGCCGAAGCCGGATAAGCGAGATCTGACAGCGATCAAACGTCTCTGCACGGCCTTTGTAAAGCTGATTTTCCCGCAGGCGAAGAGCAAGTCTGACATTAAGCCGGAAGAGTTCATCAAATACTGTCTTGAGCCGGCAAAGGAAATGCGCAGAACAATCAAAAAGCAGCTCTGCATTATTGATCCGCATGAATTTAACGTTCCTGGGAAGAAGGATATACCTGATATCCAGTATCAGTATTGAGATAAAGACGCGTTCGTATGAAACTCATTTATGCTGATAATGCGGCCACAACCAGGATGGATCCAGATGCCTTTAAGGCAATGAAGCCTTTTCTGATGGACAACTACGGCAATGCATCACAGCCATATTTCTTTGCTGATCCAGCAAAAAAAGCGATTTCCTGCGCACGCAGAACCATAGCCGAATGCATAGGCGCAGAGCCAGAGGAAATCTTTTTTACCTCAGGCGGAACAGAGAGCGACAACTGGGCAATCAAAGAGACCGCACTCTCAGCCCAGGAGAAACGTTTATCCATCACTTCGCAGATTGAGCATCACGCAATCCTGAACTCATGTGCGGCCATCGAACGGCTTGGTTACCCTGTCACCTATCTTCCTGTTACTGAAGAAGGTGTTGTGCAGCCGGAAAGCTTGAAACATTGCATAACAAACAATACCGGACTTGTTTCTGTAATGCTGGCCAATAACGAGATTGGCACTATAGAGCCAGTTACAGAGCTTGCAGAAATTGCCCATGCGCACGGCGCGATATTTCATACCGATGCGGTTCAGGCCGTCGGCCACATTCCAATTGATGTAAAAAAGCTGGGCCTTGATATGTTGTCATCCTCTGCCCATAAATTCAACGGAATGAAGGGGAGCGGCTTTCTGTACATCAGGAAAGGCACCAAAATCTGTCCATATGCTGATGGCGGTTCACAAGAGCACGGAATGCGGGCCGGCACTGAGAACGTGGCTGCGATAGTTGCCATGGCGGTTGCTCTGAAAAAGAACTGCGAGCATCTGGAAGAAAACACTCAAAAGCTTTTGAGGCTTGAGAAGATCTTAATTGATGCGTTAACAGCTGCTGGTATTGACTTCAGGAGAAACGGAAGCCATAACCATTTGCCAGGCAATATCAGCATTTCCATCAGAGGCGCCAGCGGTGAAATGCTTCTACACAGACTGGATTTGAAAGGAGTCTGCATATCAACCGGATCAGCATGCGATTCTGTAAATACGCGCGTCTCGCATGTAATTGAAGCTATTCGTGTCCCAGAAGAATACGCAAAAGGCACTATCAGAATCTCTCTGGGGAAAGAAAATACAGAGGATGAAGCATCTGAAATTGCGTCTGTTCTCTGTAAAATTTTGACTAAACGGTAAGTTTAGAACTGCTGAAATCCTTATGTAATTTATGACTTATAAAGCCGCTGTTATTATTCAACGGCTTTCGTCATGATAGCGCTTAGAAACTCGTTATCCCAAATCAGTTCACGTACTTATGCCAGATCAGCAAGAGCTGCCTTAAGTGCGGAAAGCTCATCATCCGAAAGGGTCACACCCTTCCCCATCTTCTGATGATCGGGAGACCAAGAGCGGATGTCATACTTGGGAGCCTTGCCGTTCCAGGCAATAAGATTGAGTTCCTTGGTCCAGCCGCTCTTCTCTGTTGAAAGAACTGCAATTGACCTGGTGATTTCATACTTGGGTGCTGCGTCCATATCTTTACCTCTATAACACTTCTTGATTTATCAAACCCACGGCTCACTTCGGAGCCTTACCGCCGCAGAGCTTTTCTCTGCCGCGATGCCCTTAACGGTTCCGTATCTTACTCTTATAAACGGTTTTGTCGATGATTTTGATGATTCTCGCGACAGTTTCAGTCGTTTGACTAGAATAATCATCAGAATTCATATTTTAGAGGCGTGAGACAGCACTGACTCAGTGAAGAGTTTCAGCCATGATTTCGCTTTGCACCAGATTCAACCACTTTCAGCCTCGAGACCCGTCCACATGTCCGAACAGCTCCTGCTCGAACTCCTCCCTCCTGACCTCAATCCTTGCCGTGGGGAAGATGGTTGATGAGGCCAGCGATGACTTCCTTTCAAGAAGGCTGTCAAGCGTCTCATCGAACGACTTGAAATGCCTGCTCACGGCCATCGGATAATAGACGAACACGTCCCTGGTCTGTCCTATGCGGTACGCCCTGTCGGTAGCCTGGTTTTCCTTTGCAGGGTTCCAGTGCCTGCTGTAGTGGATGACGTTATTGGCCGCCGTGACATTGAGCCCCATTCCGGCCGCAATAGGAGACATGATAATTATATTGAAGCCATCAACTGCCTGGAAGGCATCGATGCTCTGCTGCCGCGTCAGCGTGTCAGCGCCCATATGGCGTGTCGGAAGCGACGGCGTCTCGCCGTTTATTATCTTTGGTATGATGCCGTAGCGCGCGAGGAAGATCTTCTGCAGCATCTTCTGGGTTTCCCGGTACTCGGCAAAAACTATGACCTTCTCATTGCGACTTTTGATTTCGTCAATGAACTTTATGGCCGTAATGAGCCTCGCTGAGGATTCGGCAAGTGTTCCGGCCGGAAGGTCCGTCCAGGTATGGTCATAGATATAAGGATGCTCGCATATCTGCCTCATGCTCAGGATAGCCTTCAGAATGCTCGGCTGCGTGCCGCTGGTGTAGTCCGTGACCACCTGGCTATATTTTTCCTCCTGAACCTCAGGCATTTCAGCCTTTTCCCTTACGATATTCTTTTGAGGAAGATCTGCCGCCGCGTCTTTTTTGAGACGGCGCATGAAATATATCCCGAGCCGGTCATGCACCTCATTTCCGAGTCTGACAATGTCTGTGTCCTGGTTCTTCAGTGGATTCTGGTATTTTGCCGCAAACTCCCTCGCATTCCCGAGAAGGCCCGGGACGCAGAAGTCCATAATGCACCATAGATCAAGCAGGGTATTCTCAACCGGAGTTCCGGTCATCGCGACCCTGAAGTCGCCCTTCAGAGCCTTGGCCGCATTGGTGACCATGGTTCCCGGGGACTTGATGCGCTGCGCCTCATCGAGCACGATGACAGAGAAATTCACGGCGCAGAAATTAAGCTGGGAGTTGCGGAGTGACTCATAGCTCGTGAGCACTATGTCCTCTTCCTGCAGCCTCCTGATGACATTCTGATCGATTCTCCTGGGCACATCGCGCCCCGTGAGCCTGCGGACCCTGAGCCTCGGCTCATCAAAGAACCTCCTGTACTCATTTTCCCAGTTCTCAAGGAGCGTTACCGGAGCGACGATAAGGTACGGCCTGTGATCCGGATGCATGCGGGCATGGCAGTCAATAAAATAGAGGATCTGCAGTGTTTTCCCGAGTCCCATGTCATCAGCCATCAGGCAGCCGCTCGCATGGTTTTCATAAAGGTACTGCAGCCACGCTACTCCTTCCCTCTGGTGCTGCTTAAGTTCGAAACTGCTGCTGAGATATTTGTCCGCATGAAGCACCCAGGAGCCAGACTTCTTAAGCTCCATCCTCTTTGGAGCAAATCCAAGGCTCTCTGCGTTCTCCTCAATGATGAGGACCTTCCTTCCCTGAAATTCACCTGAAACGGGCTTCCCGGGATTCTCAAGCTGCCTTCTTGCAGTCTTTGACAGGAACTCAGCGTCCCCAAGATCGATCGGCGAGCCTTTGTAGTGAATCAGCGTCTCGCCCTTCGCCTTTGCCTCGGCGATGATGGCATCGAGCTCATTGAGCTCACTGAAATCATCTACAGTGATCTTCGATGTGCCGTTTTCAGGAGTCTCAACACTGGCACCGGCAATCCAGGATGATTTGTACGGGCAGACGAAAGGATAGAACTTAGGCTTGTAGAGCCCTATTTCAATGACTCTGTCGCTGTAGAACTCAGAAAGATCAAAGTGGTCGGGATCGAAGTACTCCGTGGGCCTGGAGGCAATCTCCTGCATTTCCTCCTGGGAGCGGTGACGGCCTCCTGACTTGATTCTCTGCAGATCTTCCTTCTGTTCCTGGTCAAGGACAACCCGCACCCTGCTGCCGTCGCTTTTCTGTACCGGATAGACGCTCTGTATTCTCCGGAGCCTCTCAAAACTCCTCTGGAACCCAGGATTCTGCTCTGAGTCTATGGCGGGTTCAATCGTAAAACCAATTTCATCCCGGCCGATTTCGATTTTTATCTTTTCCGGAATAGAAACGTCCTCATTTCCAAGATAGCTGTCGAGATGGCACCCTGCCTGCAGCGCAAGTGACTTGATCTGCGAGAAAGCACGGAGGTTGCTGTCAAATGTCTTTGTCTCCTCAGGACTTGCATTGAAGGCGTCAACTTTTTCCTTTAGCTCATACTGTGGATCAGAGAGAAGATAGGAGTTTTTCCCCGTATCTATGACATTGCCCGTTGCCTTCACCGGAAAGAGCTCGCCGTCCGGCGCATGGGAAAGGAAGTCAAGCTGGTAGCGGAATGACGTTTCATGAAGCATACCCTTTCCCCTGAGCCTGATGGCCATCGGGTACAGATCTGGGATTCCGAGGATTTTCCTGTCTTCTTCATCAAGAAGATAAACGCTTTCGAACGGGACAACGCAGGTGTTGCCGTCTGTTGATGCGTTCCCGTTGTCAGTAAGCTCTGAGAGAGGAAGATAGTAAATGCGGCTGTCGCCGTCCTTCCACTCTGCAAACGGCAATACGCTGGTTTTGTTGCTGATGGTGAAAACGAACCCTCTGCTTTCAATCTCTATATGAAACATCTTGAACTGCGCTGTTATGTAAAATTCGGATAGTCTTCACCATCCTGACCTGTGCTGTCAGGTTCTCATTCTCAATAGCTTTGAGCATCTCTGTAGAGCGAGCTCCCTCTGAAAAGGCAGACACGTTTTTCTTAAAGAGTGCTGACCAGCCTTCAGGGGCTGGTCGGTACGCCCCAGGCCATGATATGGTATCTAAGATCTTCCGTGCCGTCTCTTTTACGCTGTCCGATGCCTTCTTGACGTAGGTGTCGAAAATTTTCTCATGGTCACATTCACCGTTAGTCTTGACCTTTTCACCAACCTTGGTTACGAGGTCATTGAAGATCTTGACTGTACCGCGGCTGGTATCAGCGGTAGGTGCCTTGACCATGAGTGCAGATGCAAGCGCATCTGCATCAGCACGTGTTCCGATGAGACGGATCTTCTCGATCGTTTCGTCAGACAGAACAGACACTGAATTCTCACTCAGCTGACCTCCTAACTCCTTAACGCAATAGGTAACCATTGATGCTCTGACAACGTCGTCTGCTAGACGCCTGTTGCACCATGACACAGTTACAACGTAGGAGTTCTTACCCCCATTCTCCATCACGCTAAACTCAAACTTAACATTCTTTTCGGGATCAGCTTTGTTCTCGGTTTCGTTCTTTTTTGAACTTTCAGTCATTTTTCCTCAACGAGTTCAATCTAACTTTGATGCAGCTATGTTCTTGTGCTTAAGCCGGAACTTCAACATTGCTCATGCATGGATAACTACAGAAATTTCCCGAAGCAAATCAGTCACCCTTCGGCGGCCATGGGATTGAATTCTGTTCGAAGAAAAGCCTCATCCAGTAGTTAAGCCTGTCCTCCCATGAACCTCCATGAACAAGCCGTCCCTCCGGAGGGAAATGCTCTTCCCCTGTGTAGTATGACCAGCTGGTTTCTGAAATTGTCGGCAGATAAGTATCTTTCAGATCGCTTATACCGCGTATGTGCCTTTTCCCCGCTCTGAGGAAGGCGACCATACGGTTAGTGTCGTTGTAAATATAGAGTGCGCCGAGATCTGAAAACTCTATGAACACCTTGTTCCTTATATGCATCACCAGCGCGGCCGTCTCTGAGTACGTGGAGTTGATGCTGATAAAAAAACTATCGGCCTGATCACTGACGACAGGAGATGATTTCAGCCTGCTCCTGACAAGATAGGAACCCACGACCTTAAACTCATGCACGTAATCGACATATCTAAGCCAGTACGCCTTTCGTCTGGGATCCTGAACGCAAACCTCAAAGAAGACCTTGATGGAATCTCTTGCAAGCCATTTATTGACCAGCTCCCTGGCGCGGTTCAACAGTCTCTTGTCTTCCTCGTTCGCCCCGATGAAAGGAGCCCATGTTGCATTCAGCGTAATATCACCAAGGATGCGGTTTATTGTACTTCTGAGTTCCAGCTGAACTGCAGTGTCTTTTTTTTCTTCTGCTCTGATTACCAGATCGCATAACACAAGCTTGGTGGTCCTGTCCTGCATGCTCCACCCGGACATTGCCAGCCTGGTATAACTAATTCTCTTAAGCGATATAAATTCCTTGATGGCATTCTGCAGTGACAGCTCTTCATGATCCCTGAGATAATTCCAAAAATCAGCAGAATGAAACTTATGAAGCTGCCCTATATCAATAACCTCAAGAAGTGACAGCTCTTCATGATCCCTGAGATAATTCCAAAATTCGTCAGAGTAAAACCTGTGCAACAGCAGTATTTTAATGACATCTTTCAGCAACAGCTCTGCATGGTCTTTGACATAAGTCCGGATCACGTCAGAGTAAAACGACTGCGTTATTGCCGACGGCTTATAGCCGAGCAATGTAGGAGCATCAGTGAGAACCTTACCTGTCACACTGAGCAGCCTTGCAAGCCTAAGAGGCCCGGCCGGATCAAAAAAGTCGGCGTGTTCCTGAAGCTTTTTATATCTTGTGACAGGTCCGTCGTACGAAGCAAGCTTTTCCTGGATCAGGCTGCAGACAGAGTTTCTCCTTTCCTTGTCAATCTCATTCCAGGAATTCAATACACAGAAGGACAGCCCGTTGAGGAAGAGATATCTCCAGTTTTGTTCGAGCAGCATGAGTGCGTAACTGAAGGTTGGCAGATCATCAATTTCTATCAAGTGCCAGGATAGCAGGCGCAGTTCCTGAAGCGGAAAATCATCCTGATAACCGGCTGCAACGCCATTATGGCCGTAGCCTGAGCCGCCGCCGGATCCCAGCAGCGAAACATCTTTCTGATAATCTGCTGCAGCCTTCCTGACTTTGGCTATCACCTCATCAATGTTCAGATTAAAATGAGGAACTGAGTTTCCCATATTATGTCTGTTCTCAATTTCCTTCAGTCTGCGGATGTTCCGGCTGAACTCCAGTTCATGCGGATGATCAACAAGATGGCTTCCCTGAACCGGAAACTTATTCAGGAAATCCACGTTAATTTTCAGTAACTCATTTATGTCGCTCATCGGCTGCCCTGTTTTCTTCTCTCTGCTATTTCCTCGAGCTGTTTCTCCGCATCGGTCCTTACACGGAACTCAACACGCCTTGACAGTCCGAGGTCTTCTTTTGCCCCTGGGCACTCGCTGTCCTTGCTCTCAGGACAGATATTCCCGTTTCCATCACGATAAACCGGATGGCTGTATGACATTCCGTTTGCCGTAAATGTCTTCATCAGCCAGTTCTGCTGCTCTTTGGTAATTTTCTTCTCATTCATGCAATACACAAGTACTGCCATGGCACGGCTCTGTGAGAGGTTCATGTTGTAGAAATAACCGCCATTGCTGTTGGTGTGCCCCTCAATTCTGATCTCAGCGATACTGTCCCTGAACCTGTACCCGTCTTTGCCCTCTCCTTTCATCAGTAGCACATCTACGTATCTTGGAAAGAAATCATCAAGAATGTCTTTATACATGGCTTTAAGATCAGACTTCCCCTCGTCAAACATCATGTTTGGTTCCTGGAAGCGGATGCAAAGAGTATCCCTGTCTATCGAGGCATGCCATTTCTCAAGCTCGTCTCTCTTGAACTCAGCCATCAGCGCCTCGTACAGCTTCTGTTTAATCTCGTTGTAGGCGCTCGCTGTCCGTTCATCCTCTTCAGACTTTTCCTGCACCTGCAAAAGTGCACCGGTGAGCAGCAGAATGAAGATGAACAGGAGACTTGCCATTAGGTCTCCAGTTGACATGGCAAAGACGTTTTCGTCATGCGATCTGAAATCAGTATGCCGCTTCTTCATCTTTATTATTGACCAATACCTACGGCTGCATCCTTAAATCTGGTTTGCCGGCAGCAGGCTTAAAAGCTCATCACTGTGGCGGCAAGACTGGATACTTTCCAGAATTCTTCACCCAGGACTCTGATTCCGCTATGCTTTCCAGCTGTTCCTCGGCATCAGTTCTGACACGGAATTCGACACGTCTCGACGACTGCTTGTCCTCTTCCCCGGCCTGACATTCTGCCTTGCCCTCAGGGCAGATTAAATGACTGTAGGACATACCGTTGGCAGTGAACACCTTTATGAGCCAGCCGTTCTCTTCCTGGTTCTGCATCATGTCCATGCAATACATCAGTACATTTCTGGCTCTCTCCTGTGACAGCTGCATATTTTTGTAGTATCCGCAGTTCCTGCTCGGAGCTCCACTGCTCAGTGCCGGGCAAGAGTCGTCTATGAGCCAGTCGCTGTCGGTATGCCCTTCTATCCTGATTTCCACGATGTGATCTTTGTATTTGTATTGATCCTTGTTCCTGCAAAGGTAAGGATCAGAGCAGCTGTGCTTCTTTCTAAGCAGCACGCTGATGTACTTCGGGAAAAAGTCATCAAGGATTTTCTTATACCGGAGCTTGATGTCAGACTTTCCCTTATCAAACAGCGTTTCTGGCTCCTTGAAGCGGAAGCTGAGCGTTTCCCTGTCTATCGAGGCATGCCACTCTTCCAGCTTGTCCTTGAACTCCTCATAAAGCTCATCATAGAGCTGCGCCTTAATGTTCTGATATTCCTTTGCTTTCCTTTCTTTCTGTTCGGATATCTTCTCTGCCTCGTCAAGCTTCAGCTTGTATTCCTTTATTGTCTCCTCATCCTGTTCAGACTTTCTCTCAGCCTCCACAAGTTCTGTCTGTATTTTCTGTATAGTCTTTTCATCCTCAGCCGACTTGTCACGCACCTGGAGCAAAGCACCGGTGAGCAGCAGAATGAAGATGAACAGGAGACTTGCCATCAGGTCCCCAGTTGACATGGCAAAGACGTTTTCGTCACGCGACCTGTAATCAGTGTGCTGTTTTCTCATTACTTGTTCTTTTTAAGTACATCGAGCAGCATTTCAACAACCTCATTCATCTGCTGTATGGCGCCTGAGAGTGAATCGGCTGTCTTTGTAAGGCTTGCAGTGTACTGATCAAGGTAGTTCTGGGTTGTGGCCTGAACAGTTCTGCTGTACTCGGTAAGACCCCTCTGCAGCTGTCCGAATACAGATACCAGTCCGGTCCTTATCGTCTCAAACTGCTCAGCATATTCCTTCGACATTGCACCGCTCTGCTGCATAAGGCTTTCTGCCGATGCAACAGTTGCCTGAGTGCTGCTCTGCAGCCGATCCATTCCCTGTGAATAACCGTTCAGGCTGTTGTTCAGCAACTCAGCCGCTGTCTTCATGTCACCAGCAACATTCTGAAGGTGCGCAGTGCTGCCCGTAATCTGCCCCTGGGCTTTCTGGAACATATCCATCGTTCCGGAAATGCTGTCATTGGTATCGTCCAGGTGATCAAGGCTCTGATTGAAACCGTTCAGCAGCCCCTGGGTTCTAGTCACTGTATTGTTCTGCAGATCCAGAATAGTCTTCTGCTTGCCGGTAATTTCTGTCATCATCTCAATGAGCTTGGACTTCACAGCCTCAGAGAAAACGCCAGCCGAGTTCTCAAGAATTCCTCTTATTCTGTCAGCAGCATCAGACATGTTCTGAATGGCTGACTTGCTGGAATCAAGCAGTGATCCGGTGATCTGTGCCGTTGTTTCCCTGATCTTGTCAGATGCCTCGCTAACTAAATTAGTCGCGCTGGCTACCTGATCTCCAATGCTCTTCATCACCTGTTCACTGGCATTGACACTGGTGGAGGATATCTTCTCCACTGCATTTTTGATTTCACCGAGCATCGCATTCATCTGACCGGCCATTTGGTCAGTCATGCCACTGACATTGCCGCTGATGTGGCTTAAGGCAGAATTGAGATGCTGATCCAGCTTGCCCGCCGCTTCAGTCATTTTGTTAATGGCATCCTGGGACGCTTTAAGTGAGGAATCAGAAATCTGCGTCATTACACCCTTCACGCCATTGATAGCCTCATCAATGGATTTCATTACGGACTCATTGACGCTTGCGCCAGTGCCGGCGATTTTATCCACTGCTGCTTTGACACCATCAATCATCTCTGCCTGCTTGGCTGCCATGTCACCGACTATCTGGCCGATATTCGACTTGAGCGCATCAGATATATGGCCTGTTGCATCCTCGAGCCGCTGTGTCATGCCTTCCATTGCATCAGACATCTTCTTCATGATGCCATCGGCTGAATTCTGGGAGTTCTGAGTCATCTGCTTCATTACATCCCTTACAGTATTCACAGCATCGCCAATGGAAGACGTCGCAAATTTGATCTGCTCCTGCATCTGCTGCATAGCGGCATCCCTGTCACTGGCATTGGTATTGGATATGTCAGAAATGACGGCTTTAACATCCTGAATTACAACCTGCAGGGTCGATGAGATGTTTTCCATATCTTTCGGGAGAGCGGCCATCGCCTCTGAAGTGGCTCCAAGCTGTGTCACAAGATTTTCCAGCTCAGACGTTGCCGAGCCGGAGAGATTCTTTCTGAACTCATCAATAACCTGAGCCATGCTGTTCTTCAGGTCTTCAACAACAGACCCAACCATGTCGCTGGCCGGTGATTGAATCTTCCGGCCCAGCTCATCAAGATGATCAACCAAGTTCTGCAGAAGCTCCTGCATTTGACTCGAAAGGACATCCTCCAGCAGTCCTTGCAGCCCACCTGCTAAGTCAGTTGTGAATGACTTAAGCGCTCTTGACTGCTCTTCGTTTTCCGTCAGGATCTCTCGCATGACTCCTGCCTGCAGGCTTACATCGTCAATATAATAAACGGCATCAAGCGCTTCAGTAACCCTGAGCAGCTGCTTGCTGAACCTGTTCGATACTCTTTTGTAAAAAACGGTAAAAACAATCGAGCCCAACATTCCGGCTACAGATGTCGAGAATGCCATCCACATACCTTGCAGCAGCTTGTTAATGCTGTTCATGACCTCCTTGGATGTTCCGCCACTGAAACCATTGATGCCGATCATCAATCCAATAAATGTAAAAAGCAGCCCCAGGCCAACCAGCGTTCCAGGAGCAGCCCCCAGAGCCCGCAGGTTGATTCGGTATGCCCAGGAAATGGCGTCCCCGCTGAAACATGCTGAAGCCGGATAATTGGTTTTATCGCCGTCTGATGTTTTGATTCTGATAGTAGACTTGTATTGCTGGACAATGTCACCGAGTTTCATTTTGGCAAGCTCTTCCAGCAGGTTTTCGCTTCCAAGCTTGCTGAGTCTTTTGGTCAAGTTGCCAAGCCTCAGTGATTCTTTTAGAAAATATACAAAAGCTCCAACTATTAACACCAGAGGCGCAATGGTTGTTATTGAAAGTTGTAATGTTGCTTCATCCATATTTCAGGTTTTGCTCGGTTAAAACTGGAAGGGGCAGGAATTAAATCACTTAAAAAATTGATTTTTGTGTATTATATGACACATTTTGTGAGTATAAAAAAAAAATAACTCTGTCAAGGAAAAATTCTATATATGCTGACACTGGGCATGCTTTTGCAAAAGGTTCCGCTGTTTTTGGTCTTAATTTCTTGTGACGCCCTGCCCGTTCTCGTACATGCTCCCGAGGTTCACCATAGCCTGCGGATATCCGAGATCCGCCGCTCTCCGGTAGCACTTCACAGCCTCAGGAATGCTCGCCTGCACGCCCGGTCGCCCGTACTGGTGCATGAGGCCGAGATTGAAGTACGCGGGCGCATAGCCCTTCTCCGCCGCCCTCTCATAGAGCCTTTTCGCCTCGTAGAAATTCACGGGGACCCCGCGGCCGTTCGCGTAAAGGTTAGCGAGATTGAACTCGGCGAGCATGTTCCCGTGATCCGCTGCCATCCGGTGCCACTTCACCGCCTCACGGTAGTTCTGCGGGACGCCCCGCCCGTTCTCGTACATGATCGCAAGGTTGAACATGGCGGCGTCATTCCCCTGCTCCGCTGACTTCCTGAGGAGCTTCGCGCACTCGCTGAAGTTCTGCGGCACCCCGTTTCCCTCGCAGTAAGCCTGCCCGAGGTTGTTCTCTGCCTCCGAGCTGCCCTGCTCAGCGGCCTTCCGGTACCACCTAACCGCCTCAGCGGGGCTCTTCCCGACCCCGAGCCCTGAGGCGTAGAGCGTCCCGAGGCTGAACTCTGCGCCCGCGTGCCCCTGCTCCGCGGCCTTCCTGAACCATCCTGCGGCCCCGCTCAGGCTCTTCGTGACGCCCTTTCCCTCGAGGTAAAGCGTCCCGAGGAGATACTCCGCGTCCGCGCTCCCGTGATCCGCGGCTCGGCGGAACCATTTCGCGGCATCCTGGTATTTCTTCCCGATGGCGTAGATGTAAGCAAGGTTGAGTTCAGATGCCGTGTCCCCGGCCTCCGCCTCCGCCTCCGCCCCCGCCCTGCAGGCCCTGAAGACCTCAGCGGCGGTGCTCTCGCTGATGGCCGCAAGGTCGCACTCTGCTGCGGCCGAAGAGCACGAAACCGCTGCCGCAAGCACAGCGGCCGCATACTTGAGCTTTATTCCCATGAGCATCTCCTTTCCGCAAACAGAAGGCCGTTTCCCCTGGCCTTGGCACTCGGACCAGCATCAGGCGGGGCATTATGCCAAGCCTTCAGCCTCTGGAGCAGCCTCAGGCCCGCCGCACGCCGCGCGCAGAGGCCGGCATGCATTCCCGGCTCATGCTCCCTGCCCGCCGCCCTACTGCGGGATTCCCATGACGGCGCTGTCCGCCTTCCTCCGCCACTTCCCGGCCGCAACAGGATCCCTCTGCACGCCGCGCCCGTGGGAGTACATGACGGCAAGGCTGTACATGGCATCGGCATTTCCGAGATCCGCGGCCCTCTGATACCACTTCACCGCCTCCTCATAATCCTGAGGGACGCCCCTTCCGAAATAGAAGTCCTCGCCCTTCCGGTACAGAGCCTCAGGATCCTGCGGGAAGCTCTCCTCCGGAGGCTCAGGATGATAGCGTGCTCCCGCGCCGCCGCTCCGCCAGGCCTTCCCGCTCACGGGGCGGCGGATCGGGGCATTGTTCTTCCCCGTGAGCCAGTTTCCCGCGGAATGGTACGGCTTTCTGCCGCTTCGGGGACTCGCCACTCCGCCCTCCCCGCCTGCCGGGGCCTCAGCCTTCTGAGGCACTGTTTGAGGGCCTGCTGCGTCAGGGACGCGCGCCTCACTCGCGGAGGAAGGGCTGATATCAGCCTTCGCCATGCTCTCCTGGAATACTGCGCCTGATGCGCCGGCATGGCCCTCTGCAGGCGGGGTTTCGGGCTCCGGGGCGGAAGTTTTGTGAAAAGTGGCGCTGTAGCCTTTATCTGAAGGCTCGGTGACCGATTCTCTGAGCCCGAGCGCGAACATGAAGCACTCCGCCGCGTACTCAGCGAACTCGTCCCGGAATGCGCAGGTCCTCACAAGCGATTTTTTCAGGTACTCCGCATAGAGATCGAAGTCCTCATTGTCCTCGAGTATGCTCCGGCTGCAGAGATCCTTTCCCCAGACGCCGGTGGCAACGGCCTTCATGACCTCTTTCATGGCCGGGAACTCGTCAAAGGCGAGATAGTCAGCGAGGAGGAAGACGAGGCGCTTCTCCATTAGCACCCTGCTCCCGAACTCCTTCAGTATTTTCCGCAATGCCTCATGCAGCTTCAAGACAGGCCCTCCCCGATGCCACTCTGCGCCGGGCTTTGATTATTCATCCCAGCTCTCATCCGATCTTAGCAGGATCATGCCGCATCGCAAAGTGTCATGTTAATTTACCTCACGGCCGGCGGAGAAAAACGCGGCTCCGGAGCTTCTCTCCGGCGCAGCTGCAAGAGCCCTCGCTCAGCCTGCGCTCTCTCCCTCAGCTCACCGGGCGCCTCACCTGGCTCCCGGCCGCACTGGTGAGGCCTTTGTCCGTGCCAATAGCGCTTCCGTACATCCCGGCAGTGAGCTTCACCCGCGGCGGCGCGCCGGGTACCGCTCTGCGCTCTTCCGGATCCCGTCTGAGGAAGATGTAATGGCTGCCCCGGGCAGGGTCAGCCGAAGGGCACGTCTTGCCCCTCAGGCACCGGAATTCCCGGGAAGGCTCTTCTTGCAGGATCTCAGTGAGCATCCCTGCGCCGCATTTCCCGATGGCTTATCATCACTCTCTGGGCATGAGCCCGGCTTCCGGAAACTCAGGATGGATATCAGCGTCGTTCTCTTTGAGGGATTCACCACCCTCGACTTTACAGGACCTGCCGAGGCCCTGCAGCGGATCCCGGAGTACAGCATCAGGTACTTCTCACTTTGCGGCGGCCCCGTCGGGAACGGCAAGGGCCTCGCCATAGAGACCCTGCCGCTCGCCGGGGCAAGGCCCGGGATCCTCCTCGTGCCCGGTGGGTTCGGCACCAGGAGGCT
>Ga0256404_1004342_pt1 | contig 27015 bp, 20 predicted proteins | sample RumenRJG_01DNA_FD_185990 | JGI IMG/M metagenome (GOLD analysis project Ga0256404, IMG submission 185990) | Bovine rumen microbial communities from Lethbridge, Alberta, Canada - RJG_01 | ecosystem: Host-associated > Mammals > Digestive system > Stomach > Rumen | place: Canada: Alberta | collected...
AACCGTTCACTATAAGAAGGGCGAGGAAGTCACGAAGTTTGTGACAGGTCAGGACGGTGTCGGCAAGTCTTCCCTTTTGTACCTTGGCAAATACAAGGTTCATGAAATCTCGGCACCGCAGGGCTTCATGCTGAATGCCTCTGTGTTTGACGTTGAGCTGAAGTATCATGGACAGGACGTCAAGACGTTTGACTGCGATCCGATCAGCGTTACAAACCTTCCGACAGAGTTTACGCCTGAAAAGACTGACGTTGACGGCGTGTCTATGCCGGGTGTTTCGTTCAAGATTACCCGGATCGGCGGGCCGGAGTCAAAAGGCGCAGCTTTCAGTGGCTCAATCGCGGGAGGAGAGTTTACGACCGGCAAGGACGGCAAATTTACCGCTTCCTACATCGTGTCCGGGCTTTACACTCTGACCGAGACAAAGACGCTCCCGGGATTTGTCCTTGACAGAACGCCGAGATACTTCATTGTTGATGAAAACGGCCATATCGCTGAATGCGACAGCCAGGGAAAAGCAAAGGGATCCCTTGACAGGAACCTCCTTGAAACCGTCTGGAAGAACGCCTACACGAATACAGAGTTCTACAAGACGGACGTAGCAAAGAAACTGCTCGCAGGAGCAAAGCTCAAGGTAGTAGACAAGGATGGAAATGTTGTCCGCTATCTTGGAGATGACAACGTATCGTACCTCACGGCTGAATGGACGTCAGCATCTGAAGTTAAAAAGATCAGGAAGTTCCCGGTCGGAGACTTCACGCTGGTAGAGGAGAGCGCGCCTTCGGGTTATGTCAAGGCGTCTCCAGTACATTTCACTGTGAAAGAAACAGCTGATACTCAGAAATATTCAATGGTCGATAAGCAGCTGTTCGTCACCAAGACGGACGTGACCGGGGAAAAGGAAATCCCGGGCGCTAAGCTTGTCGTCAAAGACACAAATGGCAAAACAGTAGACGCGTGGACTTCCACGGGCAAGCCTCATGCAGTATCGGGACTTGAAGCAGGAAAGACATACACACTGACTGAGACCCTCGCCCCGAGAGAGTACGTCAGAGCATCGACAATTACGTTCAGGGTCGAAGATGACGGAAAGAACCAGACCGTCCGCATGATCGACAAGCAGCTTCTTGTAGACAAGACGAACGTTGCCGGAGATAAGGAAGTGGATGGCGCAAAGCTTTCTGTTTCCGGAAAAGACGGCAAAGTTATCGACGAGTGGGTGTCAGGCAAAACACCTCACAAGGTATCCGGCCTCGAAGTCGGAGAGACATACGTCCTGACAGAGAAGACGGCACCTGAAGGGTTCGTAAGGTCTGAAAGCGTTGAGTTTACCGTCGAGGATGACGGGAAGATCCAGACAGTCGTGATGAAAGACAGGCAGGTATTCCTGAATAAGGTTGACATCACGGGTGAGAAGGAAGTCCCGGGCGCGGAGATCACTGTTACGGATAAGGACGGCAAACTTATCGACAAGTGGGTTTCTTCCGACAAGCCGCATGCAATCAGCGGCCTTGAAGAGGGGAAGTCTTACGTCCTGACAGAGAAGACGGCCCCTGAAGGGTTCTCCAGGAACCCTGAGTCCATTGAGTTCTCTATCCCGTCCGAAAGCGGAGACCAGCACCTTGTCATGAAAGACAGACAGGTGTTTGTCACCAAGACCGACCTTACGGGAGAGCAGGAAATTGCAGGCGCGCACCTCAGAGTCGAAGACGGGAACGGAAACACTGTTGACGAGTGGGTTTCCACAAAGAAGCCGCATCCGGTTTCCGGAATCGTTGACGGAGAGAAGTACACCCTTATCGAGACAAAACCGGCAGACGGGTATGTCACAGCGGAAAGCATCGAGTTTACAGTCGATACCGAGCTTACGACAAACCAGACAGTCGGGATGAAGGACGATGTCACAAAGCTGGAGATCAGCAAGACTGATCTTACAAACGGCAAAGAACTTCCGGGCGCACACCTTGTAATTAAGGATGAGGACGGAAACGTTGTCGAGGAATGGGATTCCACTGACAAGCCGCACTACGTTGAAAAGCTTCCTATCGGTAAGTACACACTTGTCGAGACAAAGCCGGCAGACGGATATGTTACGGCGGAAAACATTGAGTTCGAAATCAAAGACACGCCTGAGATTCAGACTGTTGAGATGAAGGACGATGTCACAAAGCTGGAGATCAGCAAGACTGATCTTACAAACGGCAAAGAGCTTCCGGGAGCGCATCTGGTAATAAAAGATGGAAACGGAAACGTTGCCTGTGAATGGGATTCCACTGACAAGCCGCACTACGTTGAAAAGCTTCCGATCGGCAAGTACACACTTGTCGAGACAAAGCCGGCAGACGGATATGTTACGGCGGAAAACGTTGAGTTCGAAATCAAAGACACGCCTGAGATTCAGACTGTTGAGATGAAGGACGATGTCACAAAGCTGGAGATCAGCAAGACTGACATTACAAACGGCAAAGAGCTTCCGGGAGCACATCTGGTAATTAAAGATGGAAACGGAAACGTTGCCTGTGAATGGGATTCTACTGACAAGCCGCACTACGTTGAAAAGCTTCCTATCGGCAGGTACACGCTTGTCGAGACAAAGCCTGCAGACGGATATGTCACGGCGGAATCCATTGAGTTCGAAGTCAAAGACACGCCTGAGATTCAGACTGTTGAGATGAAGGACGATGTTACAAAGGTCGAGATTTCAAAACAGGATATCACGACTAAGAAAGAGCTTCCTGGAGCAAAACTTGAGATCCGCGATGAAGACGGGAAGACCATTGAGAAGTGGGTTTCCGAGAAGAAGCCGCACTACATCGAAAAGCTGAAGGTCGGCAAGTATACGCTTGTCGAAACCACGGCTCCGAACGGATACGAAGTCTCGGAAGCTGTCAGGTTCGAGGTTGATGACACCGGAGAAATCCAGCATGTCGTCATGTACGATACGCCGAAGAGTCCTAACCCGAAGACGGGAGATCCGTTTGCACCGGGCACGCTTATTCCGATTGCAGCTGCCGCAGCTGCACTTATCGCTGGCGGCGTGTTTGTCGGCAGGAAGAAGCGTAAAGGCGGCAACGCCGAAGATGAAAAACAGGACGACAACAAACACGAAGATTCCTGAGTGTCTTGCCGCACAAAAACACTGAACGTTAGTTAAGAAAAGCCGGGATGCGATCTGCATCCCGGCTTTTTGTCAGATGTGGTGGCGAACAGCGTGGTCAGCCACCTTCTTGGTCATCGATTAGTCGAGCAGCACAGTCCCATGGTGCTGTGTATTTTTTTGAGTCGCGAGGCTTATCTGACAGGGGAAAAAGATTTCAGCCCGAGAACACCCTTTCCAGGGGATATGCTGCTGCCCAGCAGGCCAAATAGCAGAAAAAGCTCTCGCAAATAGCCTCCATGCAAATCGCCCACCATATGAACGTATCAAAACACATTCATGAATGGAGGTAAACACATGAAGGAACAGATGAAACTTGAAACTTTGCTGAAACAGAGATCCAATGTTGCCATTTTAAACGGATGGTATGTTGGAGGCAAGTCACTTACACCTGGAACAGGATGGAAGAAGAGGACTACACAAACCGACCCGGTGCTTAACCAGATCGCTCTTGTGTGCGAAAATTTCAAGTCCGGAAAAACGCGGGCTTGCAAACTTACGCTTGATGATGGAAATCAGGCGGTGCTTGTAAACTACAACGGAGATGCAAATGGCCGCTCAGGACATAATGTCAAATGTCTTGTATTCGCAGCACAGGATGGTCTCCATATACAGGCATCAAAAGAGCTGGAAAACTATATTCCAACTACGAAGGCTTATCGACATCCCGAAAGTGCGATATATGAATATATTGCTATGCAGGCGGCAGGAGCATATTTCCTGGCGGCTGAGGATGCGTATATCCCGTATAAAGCGCCGGGACTTTCAGATTTCAAGAATGAAGCTGAAAGAATCATGGCAAAGGACTATGACGTCGATGACCTGTGCCTGCTTTCTGACATTTTTCTGTATGGCGTTGCCCGTCCGCTGAAGCTTAATGTCGAGTTCGGTATCGATGAAAACTTTCAGCAGACACTTGATCAGTATATGCGTCTTGCGTATGCTGAAACACCTGATATTTCAAGAGAAATAGAAGGTGTTAAAAGTGCAAGAAAAGCCACATCGTCAGAAAAAACAGCAACCAACTCACTTTTGACCTGCACGCTGTCAGAGTTTAAGCAGCGTGTGCTAAACAGAGACCTCGTGCTTGATTATAAGTGGGAAGAACCTATTAACAAACTTATCCCGTCTATTGACAGGATCTGGGAAAAGTATGTTCTTACAGAGACGGTAAGGCGCATGATCGTCAGGGTTTATATGTCTCTGAATGAAAAACTTAACCTTCTCAAAGAGGGCAAGTCAATCGACGAAATCATGGATTCCAAATGTACTGTAGAGAACCTTCTTCTGATCGGCCCGCCTGATTCAGGAAAGTCTTATGCAGTTGTAGCCATGTGCGCCGCACTCGGACTCCCCCACGGAATCCATACGTGTCAGGCAAACATGGAGGAATCACAGGTCGAAGGAGACCCGAAGGTAATTAACGGGAAGATTCAGACTATCCCGTCGAAGGTCGGGGAACTGTTCCCGGTCGGCGGCTGTATTACTCTGGAGGAGATGAACCTGGTAGACCCGGGCGTACTTCAGGGAGTTGTCGGACAGGCGCTCGAATATCCGTATATTTTTAAGTATTTCGGATACTACGAGATGAAAAGGCATCCTTTGACGGTCTTCGTGGGAACAATGAATCCTGAAACAGAGGGAACAAGGCCGCTGAACGAGGCTCTTGCCTCAAGATTCAGTCATACCGTTGTTATCAAAGCGCCCGAAAGGGATGAAATGGTAGAACGGCTGATGTCTGACGGCTTTGACAGGCTCAGCTGCGAAAAGGTATATGGTATTTATCTCAAAATTACCAATTATCTTGAGCGGTATGATAAGAGCCTTCTTCCGAGAATTTCCGGGCGTGCATGCCGTGAGTGCCTCACAAGCATGAAGTATGGATATGGCTTCGCAGATGCTGTCGAGGAATCGTTCCTTGGACAGATTTATGCAGCAAGTCCGGATATGTACGATGACGTAAAACAGGCTATTGGAATGGTTCTCTCCTGATCAGGAGAGCCATTCTGAATCATTCCTGCTTTCAACAGAAAGGATTCCAGTTATGAAAATATTAAGCAAAACAAAGGAACTATCCGAAAAATTCAGAGCCATGTTTAAGTCTATGGAAGCGGTTGGCGTTATGCTTTCTGGCTGCGGAATCAGTATATCCGGCGGTTATAAAGACGGCGTTGCAGCTGCATCGAGGAACGGAAATACAGCAAAAATTATGGTTAATACGACGCTTGACTTTGCAGGAAAGGACAGTTTTGAAGAAAATATCCCGATATATTGGGGGCTGTTCACACATGAGCTTATGCACGTGCTTGCGACAGACTTTGATTATGAAAACAGCGCTCTTAAAAAAATTATGAGCGCCGCAGGAAATGTTAAGGCATCCGGGCTCGAAGTTCGTGAAAGGCACATGTTTTCTAATATTGTCGAAGATCCGGCAATAGAATACCTTTCACCTGAATACTGTCCTGGATACATGGTAAAAAGTCTGCGGAAGACTATTGCGACGTTTGCTGCACAGGCTTCCAGGATAGAAGAAGGCAGATCTGCGTATGAACAGCTGCTTTCGGCTATGATCCAGTTCGGCGATCTTGGCGTGCTGAATGGTACTTTTACAAAAGAACCCGCGAAAGAAGCATTCCACAAAATAGCCCCGATCATGGACAAGGCTATCGAAGAGCCCTCTTTCAGAAAAAGATTCGAATATTCCCAGGAGTGCTTTGAAATTGCAAAACCTCTCTGGGAAGAAAATATGGCAGAATTTAATGAGGCTTTGCTTTCAGTGGAGATCCTTCTCAGAGAATTTGGGAAAGCTGAAAAGCTGTATGGAACAGGCGGTGCTTCTATTACACCTGGGATGTCTCTGGATGGACAAAATGCTTCTCAGTCTCAAAGACGTAAAGCAACGCTTAAGCGCCTAACGGAAGAAGAGAGCGGCAGGACTGAATCTGGTGATGGAAGCAGCAGCGATGAAGACGGCAAAGGCGGACTGTCTGAATCCTCTGGAAATGGTAATTCTGCCGGATCCTTTGGGAATACTGGCTGTCTGGAAGGCTCCGGGAGTTCCGGGAATGGAGAACCCGCTGGAAACGGAGATGCTCTATCAGGCGAAAATACAGGTGATGGGAAAAGCACTGGCGATTATGAAAAAGCTGTAGCCGAGCTCTCTGACATGTCTGCGGAAGACATGAAAAAGTTGCGCAGGATTATGGCAGCAGGCAGTTTTTCCAGCAGCAAAAAGCCCAATAACGCAGATGCCAGAACGGATATAGGGGATATCGACCTCTCAGTAAAAAGCCCTTATGTCCAGCAAGACATCAGTTACCAAAACACATCGTCCAGTGTTCCTGATTATTTATCCCTTGCGGACGCACGCGAGGAATGCTCCGGGTATATACACGGGCTTACTTCACGTCTTAGAAAAATCTTCCAGGAGGACCGCGAAAAGAAGGCATATCGGACGTCAGGACATGTGTCGATCAAACGTATTGCGGGAAACCGTGTTACGGCACGTGTCTTCCAGAAGAAATACGATCCGGAAAACAAGCTTGACACATCCGTGCTTATCCTTGTAGACCGCTCGGGCTCCATGTGCGGGGGCAATATTAAGAATGCTGTCCTTAGTGATGTCGTCATAGCTGATACGATGGCTGCATTCAGGATCCCAACAAAAACGATTGGATTTTGTACAAACAATATTCCGGAAATCATTCATTATGGAACAGGATCGTGGAAAAACACGGAGGAAGACAGGGCGGCAGCTGCGGTAACTGATTCTGGAGGCGGAACATTTCTTGGCTTCAGTATCAGATATGCAGGAGAGCTTTTGAGAAAACGCCCCACAAAACACAAGGTTCTTGTTATCATTACAGACGGCTATCCTGAAGACAGCCATTACAACAACAGCTCCGACGCTTTCAAGGACATCGCTGATGCGCTTGCTGGAATCGGAAAATTTGCGGATGTTATTGGGATTGGTCTTTTCGGAAATGACAGGGAACTTAGGAAAACATATCAGGACCTTTTCAAAGACACGTTCCTTCCGCTTAACGATGTGTCAGAACTGCCACGGCTTGTAGCCGACAGGATGGCAAAGATCGTTAAGGAGTGGTAAAAGAAAGTGCGGCCTGCGTTTGCAGACTGCACTTTTTTGTGATATATGAAAAATACAAATCAGGGAAATCGTGCAATATGGGTATGAGAGGAGGATGGCAGACAGCATAGTGGCTGCTGCCGAAAAAGATATGAAGATGTCGGTAGAAGAGTGGCTTAAGACTAAAGATACGTTGTGTGATGAAGTCTATTATTCCGTAGACTATTGGGACTGGCATGGATATGCAAGACTTGTGGGCAATGACGGGAAGGCTATGGGTGCGGTATACTACAAACATCTGGGGGTGCCGGATGGGACTGCAAAAGTATACGAAAGCTTCGAAGAGATGATCGAGGATCTTAAAAAGGGTAAAGAGACCCCTGTTTTTATCATTCCGGATAAACAAGACAGTCTTGCGGACGGTGCTGTATTCTATATCGTGGACAAAGAGGCTGACAAAGAAGAAATAGCAAAGTGTAATGGTCCGCTTGATGATGTTTTTGAAGAAGATGAAGAGAAGTATTTTCGTTTGAGATTTTCGCAGAAACTTCATGAAAAGCATCCGGAACTTGAACCCGGTAACAGGTTTAAGAAAGGAAGACTATGTATTATCTGAGTCTATCTTCCTACCGACTTTGATATAATCGTCGTCTGTAGATCCCTGTACAGGAATGTGCAAGTGATGATACTTTTTAAAGTAGGTGATTTTATGACAATCAAAATTGTGGAATATATTGGCGATCGCGCCACGGACATGAAGCAGGGCGATAAAATATGTTATCTGATTAAGGAAGGATTTCATAAGGGTGAAATTGTCGAATTGGATTTTGCTGGTTTGAAAACAATATTGCCCACTTTTTTGAATAACGCCATTGGTGCTTTGTATAAAGATTATGGCAGCTCCTTCTTAAATCAGAATTTAAAAATCGTAGGGCTTGACGATGAAGATCTTTTTATATTGAAAAGGGTAACAAAAAGAGCTAAAGAATACTACATGCATACATTTTAGAAATGTTAAATTGTATCATTTTCGGTCGAATGATTTCTTCAATTTTATTCGCGCACAAAAAAGCAGGGGCGGCATTTGCTGTCCCTGCTTTGATATATACGTCCACATCAATCTGTAGAAAGATGGATATACGTCCACATCCACAGTATGAGGATGATTAGTGATATTTATAAGTATGCTGTCAGTTAAGATGGAGATTTCTGGCTCCGGAATACCAGATAATCTCCATCTGTTTTATAGGTACACGTCCGGGTACTCATCATCCGTGCCGTCGATTTTCGGATATGCTGTGATTATGCGCAGTTCCCCATTTTCGACAGACCAGATAACTTCAAACGTGTTCGCAGTTGTTTTTTCACCATCCTTTCTTGTAAAGCCATATCCAACTTTTTTACTAAGTTGAATTATTGCGTGTTGACGGTTTGTATCGCCAACGGCCTCTGCGTAACAGATGCTGTTGGCGAGGCGTACCAATGCCGCATGGAGAATATCAAGAAATTCTCCGTACGATATTGTAAATACCGTAGCAGCGGATTTCTCGAAAAGCTGGTAACGGAGCTGCTGCTCCGTTAACCCGAAGTGTTCCATCTCGATGTGGTGGAACGTTTTCTCGGGTCTGACAAAGAGGCGTTCAACCTCCTCGTCAAACCAGTTATTTCTCAACCAGTTTTTGAGTTCCATTATTTTTCCCATACTTCTCCTCCTTGCGCCGTTACGGCGACTTTGTTTTACTGGTGTTTACGTATATCCGTGGGATTTCATGAAGCGGTCGATCTTTGCTTCATCTCCCACAACCGTGAAGCTGTTTGTTCCACCATTTGCCCAGAGGACACGGTGGAGTTTTTTGTTGTCAGCGTATGTGTCGAGAGATACACGTGCATATGGCGCGTGTTCCTCATTCATACGCTTCTGAAGTTCAAGATCGAAGAGAAAAGACTTAACTTCTCGTCTTGAACCATTGATAGTTACATAGGTTCCCAAATTATCAGATGTGACATTGATAATTTTGGAAGCCCAATACGAGCAGACCAAAAAGACGGTCCGTTCGGTGAACTGGTTTTTAGGTACATAAAGTTCCCGTTTTTTCATTTTTTTTTCCTTTCTACTGAGATGTGTTTGTGCTCCAGTTAACTGACATTTATGTACATTTGAATGATGCGTGATTAGAATGCATCCCAATTCTTTGGGAAAAAAAGAACCGGGGTAATTCCCCGGTCCTAATTATTTGCTTTCAGATGTCGCCACGTTTCATCGATCCTTTTGGCTCAAGCTTGTCGCAGTCACGAATGAGTATCAAAAGCTCAAGATCCTTTCCTGGAATTCTGCTCAGAATTTCCCTTTTCCACTCGTGGCAATATCCGACGCCTGAGCAGATGTGGATAAATGGACATGGTTCGTGGATTTTTGTGGTTGCGGTATTCATTGTGTCTCCTCCTCAAACACGGCGGATACGCTTCTTATGCGAGTTGCAGGCTTCTTCCTGTAGCATACGCATGAGTGCCCGCCCGTCGACGTCGGTAAGACTCTCATACCAGCTCGATGTGAAAAAATGTTCGAGCTCAATACGGTCGACTCCTTTCGGACACTTCCTGTGCTTTATGTCGCACCTGAGTGCAATACGGTAGTCTGAAGCAGCTTTGATAACGATAGCGTTTGCAAGGCGGCTGAAACCTTCAGCAGTATATTTCTTTGCGTTGTTTGCAGTTACAGTTGAAGTAAGTGTTTTCATTTTTGCCTCCGTTTTTGCGTGGTTTCTGAAAGCATTTGAGCTCCAGAAATCAAAATCATCTACGGAAGTATTGTGTGGAATAGCCAGGCATTCTAATTTTTCCTATGCAAAAGAAGAGGAGCTGCGTTTCTGCAGCCCCTCTGTAACAAATAGCTTTATGTCCTCTCTGAAAGTCCATACAGGAACTTCACGTTGTGCTCAAGTTCTTCCTGGAGCCTGGCCGGAAGTTTTCTATACGTCTCAACAAGAGCCCGCTCTTTTTCGGACAATGCAAGCGTCTGGAACATTTCTTTCAGGGTTTCGGCTTGGCTTATAATGGAAGAGAGCGCGTTGTTTATATCAATATCTGGGGGATTGTTATCAGCGAGTTCAGCATTTCCTGGCTTTTCCTTCTTCTTTGATTCCTGCTTCGGTATAGCAGCTGCCTGATCAGGCTTTGCAAAATTGAGAAGATAGGAGAGAGGGCAGTCAAGAGCGCGTGCAAGTTTGTCTATGATCACAATATTTGTATCGGATCCGTTTTCGAGAGAGGCAATTGTGCTCTTGCTGACGGACGATTCAATAGACAATCGCGGAATGTTCCATCCCTTATCTTCCCGGAGTGCCTTTACAACGTCCCCGATCGTTCCCGCATTTGTATCTTTCACAATTTTGCCCTGTTCACCAGATGAGAGAGCTCCCGCAGATGATCCGAGTTCCCTGGCAATTCGTTCAAGCATCCCAGATTTCGGGTTCGCGGTTCCTTTTTCGATCCCGCGTATAAGAGATGACGAAACCCCGCATTTTTCGGCAAGGCTTTGTGCTGTAAGTCCTGCTTTATCCCGGAGCGCTTGAAGACGGGTTCCAATTTCAGAAAACTTGACTTCTTTATACCCTGCTGTGTTTTCTACAACAGCCTGAGAACTGTCTTTTTGTCCCTGCGGAATTTCAACCTTTGTGGAATCTTCTTTAAATGAGGTGCTGGCCTGTGCGGTAACCGTACGGCTGTATGATTCGCCAGTCACAGATTGGGGTTGTGCGGCAGTATCCATAGATTCGATATTTTCAGTGGCAGAATTTGTACGCTCTGGCCTTGGTATGGCAGGAAATTCCTCTTTGACATTCGTCTGCGGGCTATGCGGCATGGGAGACGTACCATAAAGCTTGTCTTCGCTTACCGAGAAAAGTTCGGCGATCTTTGCGATTTTGTCCCTAAACATAAGCTGGTTGGCCTCCACTTTTTTCATCATGCTCGGGAGAAGCCCGGCTTTCTCTGCCAGGTCTTCCACGGTCATTTTGTTCTTATACCGGAGAAACCTTATATTGCTGCCAAGATCGCATCTCTCACCAGGATCCTTAGACTTTCCCTCAAGGTATTCTTTTGAACAGAGCAGCACCTGCGCAAAAAGATCCAGGTATTTGTCGGACAAAGACTGCCTCTCAAGTGCTTTTTCTACCTGCTCCTCGGTCAGCCCTGCTTCCTTTGCGAAGCTTTCTTCTGAAAGCCCTAATGTTTCTAGTCTTTCTTTAAACCGCTTCCCGTCAACCATGTTTATGCCTCCTTATTCCTGACTGGCGTCTTCTTCGATGTCGTGGTAATAATCCTGTAAATCCTTCTCATCCAGTGTATTGATAAGACCATGGATGATATTGTTCATTACGAAAAGATAGGTGATAAAAAGCTGCTTTGAGCCAAGCTCATCTGATTTCTTTTTTACTTCCATGATCTGGTCAATACTGATGCGCTCAAGCGCTTCAGTATATTCCGGATTTATTCGGTAGTTCTTACCCTTAAAACTGATTATCATAGCCGCTCCCCTCTAACAAAATGTTTCTTTTTGCAGCTCGTCCTGTTGGACGGCTGATTTCAGCCTGTTTTTTCCTTGGCATTGCAAGAATCAGACTGTGTATGTACTTCATGTAGTGATAAACAAAATCATCACGCTGTTCCACAGGAAGCGAGGCATGAAGAAATGTGACTGGATCCCCAAACTGTGCCTTACATATCGGATACAGCCGTGATTCTTTGAGCATTGCTGTCCAGGACGGCTTCCCGGATTCCGCATACAGCTCTTCAGAAGACATAAACGGATATCTCTGATTTACAAGATATTGCAGACAGAAAATTGCGCGTTTCCTTCCATCCGGGCCTGAAAAGTATTCTTTCGGAAATTTCTGTACCTTCCCTTCAAGCGCACGCTCGTACATATGGATGGTACGCGAACGCTTTCCGGGAATGTATCTGTCGTATACGACGGAAAGAATGTAAAAAGTATCTCTGTCCCTGTCGTACTCTGGCGGAATTTTCAGGTACTTAATGATCGGCACAAGCTTAAGCATTGACATCACGTTCATATCAAGCCTGTAAAACATAACGTCGACAGGCCAGCCGATATATGTGTCAAGCGCGTACTTTATTACAATTTTTGCGTTCTCTGTACAATTTTCAGTAGAATGCTTGCCAAAGTGGGATGACGAAAAAGTACGCCTTTTCCCACACATGAGCTCGTCGTATTCGACCTGAAGTGACTTTGCCAGTGAGTAACCCATAAAAATCTCCTCTGCCCCGAACAGGCGCATGGGGCGGCCTTTTGATTTATATGGCTATTATGGGCGAAAAGACAAAAATGAAATTTTCATATATCACGAAAAACGTTTCTCCCACCCCTCAAAAAAGGAAAGAAAAACCGCGCGCGCAGGCGCACAGCCATGCGCAGGGCAAGATCCATTATTTCAAGAGGAAGGTGACAAAAAAGGTTTTTATAGGGGCTGCAAGCCCACGGTTTTAACCGTGGGTTAAGTCCCATTTTATCGTTTGGAACGTACCTCCTGCCTTCAGGCATGGGGATATAAGCGGCCGATAATAAAAAGATTCATTGCCGGAACTATATTCTTGTGATATGTGAAAAATCTATTCTTTGTTTTTCCGGCACTATATCGGTATAGGAGATAGGAACAATACAAGCGTCCTAAATCAACATCTGTACCGTAGGGCATACGGGAATTTACGCTTGTGGAGACCGTGTAAGACTAAAGCTCTTACAGCCAACGTAATGGTTGCTGAAGCAAAAATCCTCCGACTTTAGCCATGGGGAGCGTCAATTTGCATATCAATAGCAGATGCGAAACGGAAAACGGCATCAGGCTTTTAAATAATGAGAGGCTATATATTATGCATACGGTAAGACTGCTTTTAAACACAACTTCATACGATAGGTACATTATCGACAAGCGGTTTCACGCAGTAAGCCATATCCATAACGTGCTTGTAAAACACGCCATGAAGCTCTTAAAGAAGCTCTCTTTCGATACGGAGTATCAAAACCTAAGGCAGCAGTACGGGGTTCTTCTTAAAAAAGGGAAGCTAACTGAGAGCGATAAGAAAACAAGGAAGCAGCTTTCGACAAATATGCACAAAATCCTTAACTCATACGGTCTGTCTGAGTTTGCGTTTCAGGCATACATCAGGGTATGTGCAAAGCAGTTTAAGAAGCTCTTATCGTCTCACCAGATACAAAAAGAAGCTACCCGCGTATGGAAAGGAGTAAAAGCTGTCCTCTACGGAAACGGCAAAGAACTGCATTTTAAAAAGGGCAGCACGTTCGAAACAATAGGCGGCAAGGAAAACACCAGCGGGGCAAGATTCTCAAAAGACGATATGATTTTAAGATGGCTTGGGCTGAGCATAGAATGCAAGCTCCCAAGACATAGCGAATACATCAAGGAGTCTCTGACTGGCGAAATTTCGTACTGCGAGATTGAGCGCAAAATGTTTCCTAACGGATGGCACTACTACGTAATCGTATATCTGAAAGGCGACGCTCCGCATAAGTTAAAGAAAGTCGGGAGCGCAGAAAACACAACTGGCTTAGATATGGGTGTCTCTACTATCGCAGCCGTGTCAGACAAAAGCGTAATGCTTGCCGAGCTTGCGCCGAAGTGCAGCGAATATAACAAACGCATCTCAAAAATTCTCGTCTCTATGGACGCTTCGAGGCGAGCGATGAACCCGAACAAATACAACGCAGACGGCTCAATTAAAAAGGGCAATCGGGACAAATGGGTGTTTTCTAAGACTTATATAAAGAACCTTAGAAAGCTCCGCTCTTTGTACAGACAAAAATCTGCATACATTAAACAGTCTCATAGAGAGATGATAAACAAACTCCTTGCTGAGTCCGTCAATTTTATTGTCGAAGATATGACTTTTAAAGGCCTTGCCCGCAGAGCGAAGGAAACGAAGCGCTCAGACAAGATTATTGAGATAAAACAGAAAGACGGCAGTGTAAAAACAGTCAATAAGTTCTACCGCAAGAAACGCTTCGGCAGGTCGATGAACAACAGGGCCCCAGCGCTGTTTTTAACGCTTCTGTCTGAAAAAACCGCAGCATATGGCGGCTGTGTACATAAAGTAGATACCAAGGAATTTAAGGCAAGCCAGTTCGATCATACGACTGGCGAATGTACGAAACATAAACTATCCGAGCGGGAGAAAGAGGTTGGCGGGCGTATGGTCCAAAGAGACCTGTACAGCGCCTTCCTTCTCAAAAACGCAAACAGCACTCAGGATAAGCCAGACGTAGATAAATGTAAGTATGAGTTCGACAATTTTCTAAGGCTTCAAGATAATGCACTGGCTTCGATGAAAGCTAATGGCATCTCGATGAAGCAGTGTTTCGGTTTTTAACACAGAGGCGACCCCAACGGCACAGCCATCGGCCGTTCCATTAAAAAGTAGGTGCCAGGCACCGAAATTTGATAATGGATAAATCCTGAAAACTACGGCTATACCTTTCCTATACGACTAAGTGATGCCGCCAGCAAATATAAGGAATCCCACGGTTTTAACCGTGGGAGGATGTCAAAAAGTTGGTAATGAGCGCGGAATTCAGCTTATCGCTTGGAGCGTAAAACCCCTGCCTTCAGACATGGGGATATAAGCGATCGATAATAAAAAGATTCATTGCCGAAACTATATTCTTGTGATATGTGAAAAATCTATTCTTTGCTTTTCCTGCACTATACCGGTGTGGGGAGGTAGGAACAATACAAGCGTCATAAATCAACATCTGCTCCGGAAGGAAGATAACGATGAAGAAAGGTATTAAGTTCAGGGCATATCCAGATAAGGGGCAGCGGGATCTCATAAATCAAACCTTTGGATGCTGCCGCCTTGTATATAACAAAGGGCTTGCCATGCGCAATGACGCCTTTGCAAACGGACAAGGCATCGGCTACAGACAGACCTCATCTATGCTCACAGGGCTTAAACAGGACGCCGGGTTTGCATTCCTTAAAGATGTCGACTCTATCGCGCTTCAGCAGTCGCTTCGTGATCTTGACCGTGGGTTCAAAAACTTCTTTGAAAAACGGGCCAGATATCCGGGTTTTAAAAGCAAACACAATAACCGTCAGTCATACAGAACGATAAACCAGAAGGACAACATCCGTATAGCCGGGAAATATATTAAGCTCCCGAAGCTCGGATATGTCAAAATAAAGCAGTCAATGGCAGTCGGGCATATCAACAACGTAACGATAGAGCGTACTCCTACAGGTAAATATTTCGTAATCCTTAATGTTGATTTTGAGCCGGAATACCGTCCGAATGCCGGCAATGAGACAGGCATTGATGTTGGGATAAAGGAGTTTTACACCGACAGCAATGGCAGAATAGTACAGAATCCAAAGTATCTTGAACGGTCAGAACAGAAACTGATCCGTGAACAGCGCAGGCTTTCCCGCAAACAGAAGGGTTCCAACAACCGCAGCAAACAGCGCGCAAGGGTCGCGAAGGTACACGAAAAGATTACAAACCAGCGGAATGACTTTTTACAGAAGCAGTCGACTATACTGGTCAGTGAAAACCAAACTGTCTGTATAGAAGACTTGAAGGTAAAAAACATGATGCGCAACCATAAGCTTGCCAGATCTATATCAAGCGTATCATGGTCAAAGTTTTTCGCAATGCTTGAGTATAAGGCCGCCTGGTACGGATGTACTGTCATCAGGGTACCGACTATGTATCCGAGCAGCCAGACCTGTTCGTACTGCGGGTATAAAAACCCGCTGGTAAAGGATCTTGCCATACGCAGGTGGGAATGTCCTGTCTGCCATACAGTGCATGACAGGGATGCGAACGCCGCGGTGAACATTTTGAAAAAGGGGCTGTCAGCAGCCTGAAAATAATACCAGTACCGTAGGGCATACGGGAATTTACGCTTGTGGAGACCGTGTAAGACTAAAGCTCTTGCAGCAACGCAATGGCCGCTGAAGCAAGAATCCCCCGGCTTTAGCCGTGGGGAGTGTCAAATATGCCTACAACATCGGTAGGTATCTTGCCATTCATGGCTATACTGTCGTCAATGGACTTGCCCGTGGCATAGACGCGCAAGGCTGCCGTGGCGCACTTTCCGCAAATGGCAACGTTCTTGCGTTCATGCCGTGCGGGCGCGATGTCATATATCCCGCATCCAGCAGGGACATATATAACAAGATTCTGAAACAAGGCGGCTGCATCGCATCAATGTTCCCGGATGGGACACGCCCTGTAAAGTACAGATTTGTCGCAAGAGACAGGCAGCAGGCAAAGTTTTCTTCTGTCGTCATAGTCGTTGAGTGTAAATCCGGAGGTGGCACTATGCATACCATCGAATGCGCCGCCCATATGGAAAAAAAGATCGCATTCGTTTCCTCTGCCGCGTCAGGAAATATAGAAGTTGTCAGCAAATACGGTGGTATATGGGTACGGTCGTACGCAGAAATGTCCCGATTTCTCCAGTCGTCCTGCGTTGTCAATCCGGCATACACACCTGCGCTTTCCCCGTACTACTGAGAAAGGAAATCTTCCACCTGAATCTTTCCTGTCTTTCATCCTCAAGCCCGGCACATCGCCGGGCTTCCTTTTTCGAGAAACCGGCAAAATACAATCTTTCCCCTTCCTTCCATATTTCCAAAAATGTAGCTCAATGTAGTTCGAAAACTCCAATTGTAGCCCTGTGTAGTTTTGGATGTGCACAAACCTCCAAGCTCATATATTCCGGGATAACGCCGGAATATTTTTTTTGCAATCATACGCCCCGGGCAGCCGCATACAGATGCATGCCATAAAAGGCACCAGCCTGTTTTTCCATTTTAGAGGACATGCGCCTTCCGCATGCAACGATATACAGCGTCAGCAGAAATTGAAAAGCCCCTGTTTTCCCCACCATATACACGGAAATACATTTGGATGCTGGAGATGACTTACATACAACAACCAATCTTACAGCAAACAAAATTTTCCATGGCCGTGCGATACGCATGCCGTACCTAAAACAGCCTGAACATTTTTTTGTTCGGGCAAAACTCAAGCGCAAAGCGCAGAAAGGGAGAAACATGGGAAATATCAAAAAGTATCTTGACGAAACTGTTGAAATCGGGGATGCGAAAAAGAGGACCCGAAAGAAACCCACTGTTACGTATACTGTCATTTTCAGCGACGGAAAAAACTTTGTCATAAAGAAACATACGAAAAATGGCAGAATCATGGCTATTCTGCCAGAAAAAAACCAGTTTTATTTAAAGGATACTGGTAAGGACCCAGAGCCGCTTACAGAAGGCTCTATGCAGGGATTTTTTTCAGGGCTTAAGGTAGACGAAACTCTGAGTATCCCATTTTGCACGTGGGTAGATTCTTTGAGTAAGAAAATCGATTTTGTCAGAGCCTTTCTTAAGGCCCTGACATTTCACAGCGTCCTGACTCTTATCATGCACGGATGTTTTCGGTTCTATCCGGACATAGTTAATAAAAACACATGGTTCTTTGAAAAAGCGTCTGGAATGCAGCTCAGCTTTCTGGAATATATGCCGCGATACGTCTCTGATATAAGAGGTATAAGTCTCAAAGATGCATGTGATTGCATGTATCAAGGCCTGACATATTCTCCGGGATGGGATAATAAATATCCTTCCTTGCAAAACGCGGATACATGTGCTATTTTTCTCAGTCTTGTCTCAGACTGGGCTGGTCCGGAAGCCGCACGAAAACTGTTCAGAAACTGTGTTGCATTAGACATTTGCGTCTCAACAGAAGCTGGCGGCAAGTACTTTTGGGAAAATGTAAAGAGTTTGAAGCCATTATGCCTTAATAACCCCGAAAAGTTTATAGAAACATGTACATTTGGACGTGTTTCTCAGGGAAACGGTCTATATACAGATTTTATTTCTTTATGGGCCGGCTATATTGAAGATCAGATGCAGACGTTTGGTGAAATTATTGATCCTTACCCTGAGACGCTAAAAAGCTCCAAATACAGGCTTGCGGAAGTTAGGGATGCAGCCACCAGAATGAATGAAGCTAATAACAAACCGGTTAAAGATATTTGCTCTGCACTCAGCATTTATTCCTGGAGCAACGACAACTTTTCAGTTGTCCCGCCCAGAAACGCTGCTGAGATTCTGCTTGAAGGAAAAACACTTTCAAACTTTGCCATAAAACAAGAAACCGCAAGGGATGTTTTGTATGGAAAAAAAGCGGTGTTATTTCTTCGTAAAACAAGCGATATATCAAAGCCGTTTGCTACGATCCTCGTGGAAAACAGGGAAGTAAAAACTGTCCTTGGACGTTTCAACAAGAGCGTCGGGAAAGACGTACTTGATGCGGTAAAGGAATGGGCTGAATGTTTAGGTCTTAGCATTCCTGACAAATTCTATACGCTTGAAGAGCTTTTCCCGTTTTCCTACACAAAAAACTGATAACGCTGTCATATATGCAGAAAGGAAAGATTATGGATATCAATAAAAACCTGAATGTAACAGATTTTGTACTTTCTGATGAAAAGTATAATTCGGTCTGCGCGCAGTTTTTCGGTGATGATACCGATATTTCAGCGCCTCAGCCTGTAGAGAGAGAGGAAAAAGAAAAAAATGTTCCTTCGGCATCCACTTTATACGAAGCGGTCGTACAGAGCGGCCCGGATTTTGTCATCAGAAGAAAAGATAAGAGAACGGTCCGGGACTTTGCCTGCATCATTTCGAAAGATCTCTATTATATAGAAGAGAATGGAAAAAGAACTGAAGCCGACGAGGCCGGTATAAGAGAGTTTTTATTAAAGCTCCCTGAGGACGGGTTTGAACTTCCCGATGTTACATGGATAAGCAGACTTTTTTCAGGAAAGGGATTTGCTGAAGACTTTTGTACTTGTCTACGGTCATCCAAATATAAGGAAATGGCGAAGAAAGGTCTTTTCTATATTTATGGAAAAGACCAGTGCAAATGGCGTTCGTCCTACGAAGCAAAAAAAGACCGGCTGGATTTTTCGAGAGATTACGCAGACCTGTACAGTGAGTATAACATAATGCATCTTAAAAACCTTGATGATCTTGAAAAGATCCTCGCATGGTGCGTTAAGTATTTGGTAAAACGCGGCAGTACTATAAAACAGGCGCTGATGTTCCTTAGTGGACAATACGGCACAAATCTCTGTCCAACTATCGGGTCCATGTACTCGATAAAAGAAGCTTTCGGTCTTGATGCTATGCATCAGTTTTTTGAAGGGATTTACGAGACAGAAAGGTTTTACTGCCTTACATGCGTAGACCAAAGGGGGCTAAAGAATAAGGGGGGTCTTTATCAAATGTGGCCCTCAAATGCGACGATACTGAGAGCACCACTTTCCATGGACTCTCTTCTGTCTTATAACATGAAGCCTTCGGCTTTTGCCGAATATGCTTCTTATGGGCTTGCAAACTATGGACGTGCAAGTTCCCGATTTTTCTCCGAATGGAGTGACTGTCTTGCAATGCAGATACAGCTCTTTGGAAAAATCAAGGAAAAATACCCGGTAGATCTTGTCACGTATCATGATCAGCTTTCCGAGGCAATTGTCCGATATAAGGCTGAAATAGACCTGGATGAATGGGAAGCTGTTTCAGAAAACTGGTCAAAATTCGAGGGTACATATGGCGATTATGTCATTATTGCTCCGAAAACCCCCGAGGCGTTGTATGACGAGGCGGTTCAGCAGTGCAACTGTCTTGCGTCATATGCAAAGCGGGTCAGCCATGGAGAAGATATGATTTTCTTCCTTCGCAGAAAGGCTGATCCAAATGTTTCTGTAATAACCATTGAGCTCCATCCGGATCTCACGATCGGACAGGTTTATGGTCTGCGCAATCGTGACCCAGAGGCCTGTGAGCTCAACGCTGTAAGGGCTTGGGCAGAGGACAAAGGTTTGTACCTTCCTGTTATTCCGGAGCCTGAGCATGGCTGATTGTATTTGAGAAAGCTGCCGCTTTTGCGGCGGCTTTTCTTTTTTTTGCCTGCTTTCCCGAAGCAAATCCTCTAAAAGGTGTTGTCGGGCATTCCCGGAGGCTGATGCAGACGTTTTTGCACGAAAAAAGCGGGGACCTGCCCCGCCTTTTTCCTACGGCTCGTCAGGCTGCTGTGACTGAGCCGGTCAGTCTTTTTGTTTTTCTCTGTCCCCGCCTGTATCTTTTTTCGCTTTTCCCATGTATTGTTATATCCCCGTATGATTCATCCTGCTTCACCAAAAAAATCGTCACCCCAGGATTTTTAGGAACAATACAATACCCATTAACTCTCGCATCTGAGAAATTTTCCCGGAACATCCTTAGAAGCTCTGTCCCACTGTTATATCCGTGTATCACGGTCAGCCTGAAAGGCATCCTGATAATCGCAATAACGTTCTTTACAAACCTGCTTGCTTCTGGCTTGTGCATTCCATGCACGTCGACAGAACATTCGGGCAGCTGTCCATCGCCACCTGGATATAGAAAGATTCTCGACATCTCGCTGTCCGTAAAGATGGTCCTAAGCCGTTCCTTTGCCTTTGTTCTCTGAGTTGTAGTCGTCTGAGTATTTTCCATGAATCTCCTTCCCGCGCCAGATGGCGCTTTTTATATATCCCGGCAGCTTCTGCCACCGGGATATCTTATGATCCTGATCGGGCCTCCGCTTCGTTCTCAGGCTGCGTCTTTCCCGAAATCAATGCAAAGCCCGAGCAGCAGTGTGTCCGCATCTTCCGGGGTGTTCTTCCGCTTTTCGAGCCCATCCGCTATTGATACAAGCGGCATACCCGAGGATCCCACTGCAGGTCGGGAATACAGACCATTTGCAAAAAGTGCGTCAATCTTTTCCTGAAGCTGTTCCGCCTCGCACCTCAGGATGAACTCCGGTGCGCCAAGCACTTTGAGCTTTGCCAGTCTCTGGTTCCGGGTGATGACTGAACGATACAGGTCGTTTTTATCTGACACTGCATATTTTCCTGTTCCTTCGACCTTGTACATGGGACGAACACATGGCGGAAGCACAGGCAGGCATGTGATAACCATGTTCTTGTCGGCTGGGTTTCCTGTCTTTTCAAGCATTTCCTTAATGATGCCAGCCCCGATTCCGTATTTAAACTTCCTTCCGGCTTCAAGGAGGGAATTTACATCTTTTTCCCCGATGACCGCATTTTTGCTCAGGCCAGTATCTCCGGGATCAGTCACAACATATTTTCTATACCTTGCAACCAAGCAGAAATCGTCCTCTCTCATCCCAAGCGTTTCAGCCGCCTCGCTGTAAAACAGCGGGTTGATTACGGGGGCTGAAAGTCTGATATGCCCGAACCGGTCCGTATATTTGTAATCTCCGGATAACGACTTGTAGTCGCGGCTAAGTGTTTGAAGCCCTTTCATGCCAAATATTTCCGGACAGAACTGTCCGCCGGGCACAAGGCTTCCCGTTTCATAATCAACAGTCTCGCCTCTCGTTACTTCGCCATTTGAAAGCGCAAGCACTTCATCCTCACCCATCAGATAATCCTTAAGCATCTTTCTCCTCCTGCGGTGCCTTGTCACCATTTTTGTGCTTCCGTCCGCCGCTATAGTGCATTTTCGCGGACACCTCTACTTTCCAGCCTGCAATCGTGTCTGGATCGACAGGACCGCGCAGCCCGTTCCACGTATCTGTCTCTGCGTCGTAATACAGGTTGCGGAACGTCTTGTCCGCCATGTATACCCGGCAGAAGCAATCGCTGTCCGGACGGACCGGAAGGTATTTGTACAAGCCTTCCTTCTTAACATTCGGATCTGCCACTGCCTCATACGTGCCATCTTCCTTACGGATGAACTGTGCCTGACGGCGAATCACGTCCATCGTGTAATTAATCGTTCCATATCGGGGAATCCAGAGCTCCCTTGCATATTTCTCAACAATATCCGCAATGGAGTCTTTCTTCTCATCCGGCACAACGTCCAGGTCGCACATGATACAGTCTGTGTTGCGGGGATAACTGGTGTACAGGCTCTTCTGATATTTCTCAAAAGTAATACCAGTCTCTTTCGTCATGATATCGGCGATAAGCGTGCCCCATCCCTCGTCCTCATCCTTATCAATGCGGTCTCTGTATGCAAATAGAGTCTTGAGGTCTTCGTCTGTACAGCCTTCTTCTTCATACTCCAAAACCGTTTTCAGCGCTTCCTCGTCCTCTTCGCTTTCTATCCAGGTCTCCTTATGGTCTTTAATGAACTGGAAAAAACCGTCAGGAATGCTGCGTACCTCAAAGCCGAACCCGAACACCGTGCTCGGATAAGAACTTTCATACTCTCCGAAGATATTCTGAAGCAGTCTTTCCACGATTTCCGAATCATGTATCCGGTCACGCGCCTGATCTTTGTGGAATGTCGTCTCATAATACCTTGGAAGTGCCATGGCCTCATCTTCGCTGCATTCTCCGTGATCAATCCGGTCCTGAAGAACCGCAGGAATTCCCAATGCCTCAGATATTGACTTCATATCCATCGCCCATCCTGTGACATAATCGCTTCCGTTCTTTGACTGGATCGTATAGAGAATAATGTATGCCGTAATATCACAGTCTTCGGCTTTCCATGTGATGAAAGCCGGAACCATGTCATCAGCAGGTCTGTAGTTCTCTCCAGCATAGGGCACCTTGTTCCCTTTTTCGATCCTGACTTCATCCTTTTTGAAGAACGCTGTAAGTTCGAGGAGGAGGTCGTCTGCTGTACCGTTGAAAATACCGACGCCATTCTCTCCCACCATAGATGAAAGCATGTCCCTGATTGCGTCACAGTACTTCTCTGCGCGCTCCTTAGGCGAAAGGCCTTCGGTCTTTGTTTCAGGCGCTTTCATATATCCACATGCTGCAAGAAGCTCCTCTGCAGTAACGTCCTGTGTGCAAGCTGCAATTTTGTACAGCGTTTCCTTCGCCGGTACTCCAAGAGGTCCGTTCAGAAGCCTGCTCAGATGGGCCGGTGACAGCCCTGCCTCCTCCGCAAAGCTTTTCTGCGATCTCGCACCGATCGCCTTTATAAGCAGCTCGTGAAACTTTGTGTGGTTCATAACAGTTCCCTTTCCGGCCTATTGCCCTGTATTGCTCTTAATTGCTTTGTTTTGCTTTCTGATTGTATTATTGCACTTATTGAAATATATGTCAATACTAATCAATATAAATCAATTAAAATTATTTTTCCGGACCTGTTCAGTATGTTTTGTCTCTCAGGCAGTCTGCTGAGGCTTTTGTTTGCCTTATTTGTGCTTTTTTGTGTTTTCATGCTTTTCTTTCTTTCTGCTTCCCCATCTTTCCCAAATGCCAAATGTCTCCGTGTCGTGCTTCTCAAAGGATGGCTTCAGCCCGCATACTTTGCGCTCCAAAAATGTCAAAACAAAATAACTTCTTTAAGGGGATATGATATCCGGGCTTCCCATATACAAAAAAAGAAGCAGAGGATTTTTCATCCCCCGCTTCTTTCTCATATCTGCAAAACCCTTTTCAGCTTTTCGCGAATACGAACTGCTTAAGAACCCGCGTGAGCTCTACGATAACCTTATCCGGGCTTGTGCATACACAGCCCATCTTGTACATGCTGATAAAAGTTTTAGCATCCGGGTCGTTTTTCCAGTCTTCTGAAAAGAAGACTGAGGCAACCTGAATACCGGCCTTACGCGCCTTTTCTACAGCATCCCTTACATCCGCCTCAGGACTGACATTTCTGTAATCCGTCGGCGCGCCGTCAGAAAGTACGATAAGAAGCTTATCATCTTCTGGTCTTGATAACAGCTCATTTGTGGCAACCCGTATCGAATACCCGTCTTTGTTGCCATATCCGTGTCTCCCCTGTGTAAGAAAGTTGTAAGAACAGTTCTGCGGATATCTTTCATCCCAGCCCTTTATCACTTCATGAGTGACACAGTTTGCACCCTGTGCGTCAAATGCCACGATCTTGAGTGGTACAGACTTTTTGAATCCTTCTTCGATAACCGCAAGTGCGTGACACGCATACCATCTTTTGGAAAGCCTTCCGCGTCCCATGGATCCCGAGTTGTCAAGAAGGACATAAACCGCTTTGCTTCGCGGCTTATCTTCCTGCTTTTTCTCAAAAATGTCCAACTGCTTAATCGCAAGTTTCCACAAAGCTGAAGGATCGGCTGTTCCCGAGTGTATTCCTTTTGTGACAGGTGCTTTGTCCCTGATATATAATTTTTCAACCTCTCTTTTGAATGTATCCGCCTGTCCTTCAAGCGAAGCCGGAAGCATATCTCTGAGCTTATATATCCGCTTAAGCTCTTTAAATGAAACTTTTATTCCTTCATCTCTGTATACATCATCAAGACTTTCAGGAGCTACTACAGGGGCGTGTCTGTCCGGACAGTATTCGTCTTTTGACGGATGCCTTGGCATAACGCCCATTGCCTGGCTGGCTTCTTTTTTAAGTGCCCCGTCTGCTGCTTCCCGCATCTTGCGCTCAATCTCTGCGCGTATCTTTTCCGGATCCTTTGCAATACGTTCATCCCGGCCATATACGCGCTGCCCTCTAAGAACAGGCGGGCCAAATGTAAAAGTCCCCTTTTCGTCATGCGCTTTGGCGTCTTTTACGCCACTATCCTGGGGATCGTTCTGTTTCTCATCAGCTTCGCCAGTGCTGTCATTAGGTCCGCCGGCATCAGCGCCGCTGCCCTTGTCATATTCAGAAGCAGCAGACTCTGCCTTCATATCTTTTCCGCCTGCTGCATCATGAGCGCTTTCGGAAGAAGCTTCTTTGTCTTCTTCTTCGCCAAGCTTTTTATATATCGCAGCGGTTTCAGCAGAATCATCTCTCTCCTCGTTTTTTGATGTAACGCCGCGCTCGTGAAACTTTGGTGCGGCTGCGCCTTCAGGCGGCGTCTTCTGCTTTGCGACTACGTCAGCAAAAAGAGGCGCGACGATGTTCTCAATCTTTACAGCCTCTTCCATACATGCCTGACAGGACGGTGAATATACACCGCGCGCGATGTACGGGACCAGTCTTTCAACCAGTCTTTCTACATCCTTTGGCGCATCATAGCCCTGCATATACAGGCCTGTAGTCGAAAGAGAGAGGATATTGTTGAGAACGGAGTTTAACTTTTGAGAAGCGTCGGTATAGTCTGTTCCGCCTTCATTGGCAGCGACCCAGAACTTTCCACGGAAATAGTCTCTGAGCTTTTCAAATGACAGTGAATGCATCGAGCGGATCCGTTCGATTCTGCCGTCCTCAAGCGAGTTCTGGACAAAGTGACAAAGCCACTCTGTCTGTCTTTCAGAGACACAGATCCCTTTTTCATCCTTCATTGCTTTGGCAAAGGATTTATAATCTGTATCCTTTCTGAATCTCCGGCCCTTTCCTTCAAGTCTGTCTGCAAGACATTCGAATACTGTCTTTTTCCCCTTTGAAAGCCCCCACTTCCAGGCTTTATCTGCCGTCGAGAGATCATGCTGCATCTCATGTCCAAGCAGGTACAGCGATGCATTTATAAACTCCGGCTCATCTTGTGCAGATGCCAGGAACTCTTGGTCAAGTCCCAGGACGATTGTTCCGTCGCCTGTGTATGTCTCTTCTCCCGGCCTGAACAAAAGATCCGGAGCATTTTCGAGAGAAACAAGTGACATATCTTTGTACCTGTCCAAAAAAGCAAAATGTCTTTGCGCAAGCATCTCACGCTCTTTTTCTGACAGTGCCGTTTTAATAGTTTTATCCATATTTTTCCTTTCTTTATATAGCAGCGCACAGAACCATTTTGGCTGTGCGCTTTGACATATTTAGATGCTTACCGTATCATCAAGCGTCTGGATAAGCGCCGCCTGCTCCTCGTCCTGTTCGACGAGATATACGACGCATACCCTGAGGGCATTATTAAGTGTCATAACTCCTGGGAACTGTGCAACAGACTCAAGTGCTGCCACAAATCCACGGATATTGAGAGCCTGATTCGAAACCAGGTTCTTTTGTACGGCAGCCCTGAACGCTTTATACAATTTGTCACACTGAGAGAAATACGCATCGTCGAGCTTGTGTTTTACGGCTGATTTCAGGATGTTTTTAATTGATGTCGGATACGCAAATTTAATGACAGGGAAACGGCTCATGGTAGCTTCATTCGCTTCCTGCGTTCCTGTATAGCCTTTGTTTCTGTTTCCAACAAGGACTGCTTTTTCATTAAGGTAAACCCGTCCGACTCCTGCGATTTCGATAAATCCAGTTCCATCAGAGAGCTGGTTTACGAATGACGCAAGGAAGTTGGGGTCTGCAAGATTTACCTCGTTCAGGCACATCATGCCGCCATACATGATCCAGTTTGTAAAATCAGTGATTTCACGCGTAAGCTGGATCGTTGCGGCTTTTGCCCTCAGTACTTCAAATCTTGCCGCATCATCAAGACTGACAATTGCGCCTTCTCCCTGGATTTTAAGAAGAAGCGCAGCCTCGGCAAGTTCCTTTGCCTCTTTGTCATCCATGGATGCAAGCTCCGGCATCTGGGTTTTCATGTTTCCAAAAATATCCTCATATGTAAGCCCGCGAGACATGGTCTTAATTGAATACTTCAGATTAAGAAGCCATGCAAGCTCTTCTGTCATGACGTTTTTACCGACTGATTTATCGCCTTCAGCAATAAAACGTTTTACGGCAAGGCACATGACAAGGCATGTCGTCATGATTGACGGATTCTCATCCGGATTCGGGTCTACATAGAATGTCCTCGGGCACGCAGCATCCGGGTTGTATTCCTTATATCCCGGCGATGACAGAAC
>Ga0256404_1004346_pt1 | contig 27004 bp, 21 predicted proteins | sample RumenRJG_01DNA_FD_185990 | JGI IMG/M metagenome (GOLD analysis project Ga0256404, IMG submission 185990) | Bovine rumen microbial communities from Lethbridge, Alberta, Canada - RJG_01 | ecosystem: Host-associated > Mammals > Digestive system > Stomach > Rumen | place: Canada: Alberta | collected...
ATCGCCGTTTTCCACACAGGCAATGGGGCCGTCATCCCAGGCTTCAGGCGAAATATGTCCTACACACGGGCCGCGGGATGCGCCAGAAAAACGACCGTCAGTGATCATTGCTACAGATTTATGCAGTCCCATGCCTACAAGCATAGCAGCCGGTATGGACATTTCGCGCATACCCGGACCGCCCTTCGGGCCTTCATAACGGATGACCAGCACTGAGCCGGGTTTTATGTCGCTGTTCATCAGGCAGTCCATGACTTCCTCCTCGGAGTTGAACACGACAGCAGGGCCGCGGTGTACAAACATTAAAGGATCAACGCCGCTCTTTTTCACGACAGCGCCATTGGGCGCCAGGTTCCCGTAAAGCACACTGTAACAGCCGTTTTCATGAAGCGGGTCATCAAGGCTGTGAATAATTTTCCGGTCAATGGATGACTCATCAACAGATGCAAGCACATCAGCCAGCGTTCCGCCCACGACAACCGGCGTTTCGGTATGCAGAAACTTCTCAATCGTCTTCAGTGTTGCAGCAGAACCGCCAGCTTTGCCGTAGTCAATAATGTTGTACTTGCTGGAAGGCTTAAATTTGGCAATAACAGGAACTCTGCTCTGGATAGAGTCAAATTCACGCAGCGTCATTGGTATGCCGGCTGCTTTTGCGATTGCCATGATATGAAGCGCAAAATTACTTGAGCCGCCTGTCGCTGAGGCATGCATAATGCCGTTTTCCAACGATTCGCGGGTAAAGAAGCTTCTGGCTGTGATACCCTGATGAACCAGTTCTACAATACGTTCACCGACATCGCGGGCCTGTTTGTACTTTGCGGACGCACAGAAGGGCATTGTCGCTGATCCAAACGGACAGATGCCTATCGCTTCGGCAAATACAGCCATGGTATTGGCTGTACCGTACATTGAACATGTGCCGCATGATGCGCACATATTCTGACGGTAGCGTGCAAACGTTGCACTGCTGATTTCTCCGCTGCGCCAGCGGCCGATGGCTTCCTTGAGGTCGGGCGTCGTGTAGACTACGCCGCCTTCCTCATAAGGCAGCATTGAACCGGGTGTAAGAAATATGCTGGGAAGCCCCAGAACGGCCGCGGCCATCAGCATGCCCGGCACAATTTTATCGCAGGCACACAGGAAGACTAATCCGTCAAAATTATGCGCTTTAGTCATACATTCAATGGAAGCGGCGATAAGGTCGCGCGAAGGAAGTACATTCTGCATGCCTCTGAGCTGCGCCATGCCGTCGCACGGAGCGGGAACGCAGAATTCGGCTGGGGCACCGCCGGCGGCCCACACACCTTCTTTTACATACTGAGCAAGCTCTTTCAGAGGTTTATGCCCCGGGTTGACATCGTTCCACGAATTCACGATCCCGATAATAGGCTTTTTCAGGTCCTTATCTCTGTATCCGACCGAGTTCATAAGTCCCACATAATAGGCTTCAGCGTTTTCGTCAATGTGTGCCATTGTAATTCCTTTCTCAGCGGGTAATTATCCGACAAGCGCTGCTGTATTTTCCACAAATATACGCCTTACTTCATTTTCTGCAATGCCCGCGTTGAGCAGTGCTCTGGCATAGTTTTCCACAGCTTCGTCAGGCGGCACTGAAGTGGTCTGACCGCCGTCACTGCAGATAATGAAATGTTCCGGTCCGATTTCCTTAATCTGACTGACAGCGAGGTCAAGATCGGCCTCGCCTGTAGCGATCTGAAGATAATTATGTTCCAGCAGCGCTCCGCAGGACACGCATTCCTTCTGCATTTCAAGCGGCATCAGAGTCGCCGGAAAGTCAACATGCGTGACTACAATTTTTCTGATCCCCAGCTTTGAAGCCTCTCTCACCAGGACCTGCGATTCATGTACTGAAATGTGCCCTGTCGCCAGCACCATATCATGGGCTTTTATCACATCAAGAATCTGATGCGCAGACTCCTTCAGCATGTCATTCTCTTCAAGAATGCGGATCCGTTCGCGCTTCAGCGTTTTATTGTCCGCAACTGCACCGTACGGCGCCGCGGCGTGCGTACGGTTTAAAAAATCCTGCTGGTTTTGGGAATCCACCGTTGGAAACCAGACAATTTTCGCCCCCATGCGGGCAGCCATTTCCACTGCCATGGGATTCAGCCCGCCGCATGCATCGTTCAATGTAATGCTGCCCACGGCACGGCACTCCGGAACTGCCTCCCGCACCAGTGCCGCGCGCCCGGCTGTGCACAGCTGATGATTTTTGATGGCAAAACCTTTAAAGCCGGCAGCTGCGTACCTCTTCGCAAGTTCAATATCACTAAAACGGCGTTTCACAACATCAGGAGCGCTGTGAACATGAAGATCATAAGCGCCGCGAAGGACGTCCAGCATCAGATCTTTTCCTCCTCGTTAAAATCCCATGCTGTGCCAGATAATCAGCACAATCACAATGATCGTAGGAATAATGCACTCTGTCATAAACATGTGAATATACGCATCTTTATGGGTCTGGCGGCAGATGTTGAGGCACGTGATCTGCCCGCCGGTATGAGGCAGCGAGTCAAATGTACCGCCTGCCACGACAGCAATGCGGTGAATCACCTCAGGAGCCACGCCGAGTGAAAGATAGGATGACTTGAAAGCTTCAAGAGCAATGCCCATGCCGCCGGAAGCCGAAGCAGCAGCCGCAGAGCACATACCGGATGTAACCGCCACATAGGCAAGCGGATTCATGGATATTCTGCCAAGCGCTGCAACGAGATTGCTGAAAGCTGCTGTTTCTTTCATGACGCCTGCGAATCCAACCACCATCGCTGTGTTGAGAATAACTGTAGCCGAATTATTGGCACCTTTGTTGCAGACTTCAAGCCACTTGTCCATGCCGCCGCCGTATTTCCACATACAGACCATTGCCGCAATGACGCCAGCAAGCAGCGCAAACTCGACAGCCAGATGCACCACGTTAAAAAGTACAATGATGATGACAAGCGGCAGAAGAGCCAGAGCAATCGGAGGAACTTCCTTACCTTCTCCTGCTTTAATCTCACTTTCAACGTACTCGTCGGCAACAAATCCCTGACCGCGCGCTGAATAACGTCTGCCCTGCCATTCAAGATAGGCAAACACAAGAATATACTGCAGCACACCCGCAAACAGAAAACCCGCAAAAGCGTCTGCCGTTGATGGAGTTCCCAATTCCTTCATCGCGATGATATTGGGAACTGACGGGGCACCCGGCATGGTCATCGCCCAGCTCCAGCAGCCGGCCACAATGGCACCGGGGATCAGCGCACGTGAAATATTTGCTTCTCTGCACAGGTGCAGCGCTATGGGATAAATGGCGAAGTAAACGACAAAGCCGCTGACGCCGCCATAGGACAAAATCCCCGTAATGGTCATGATCAGGGCAAGGACGCACTTTCCTCTTGTAAGTCCCGACATAAACTGTGCTATTGACTTTGCAGCCCCTGTCAGTTCCATGATGCCGCCAAAAATCGCGCCGAGAAAAAACACAAAAAAGTTATTTTTGACAAAGTTTGAAGACGAAGCCAGATAAGGTCCCAGCATGGTATTAAGGACAGGCAGCCGGCATGCCAGCACCAGAAGCAGCGCCATAAAAGGCCCCAGAAGAATTGGACTCCACTTCCGATACGCCAGATAACTGAAAAGACAGATTGCAATAGGAATAACTATGATGTTGTTCACAGAACCTTCCCCCTTAACATTGTCTCTTGCTGCTGTGATATTTTTGCCGGCCTTTTTCCCGGTTGGCATTAAAATATCACTTTGAATATAGAAGTAAAACAAAGATTTAACAGGATATGCCACAACATATTATTTGTGATTATTCAACATAAATCCAATATATGCTGATGGCACAGCAAGTCTGAAGACAAAACAGGGGAAACAATAAATTGAAGCATATAAAAACAGCACGGCAGCTGCAGGTGAAAATAACCTGACTGCCGTGCTTCTTTTGCTGAGGCTGTCTCAGCAGTGCATTTCCAGCCATTTCAACGTAGAACGCAGTCGTTCGTCTGTAAAGCAATAAAACAGACGCTCCGCGCCGCTTTCTCCGCCGGGGGCACTGGCACCTCTGCTCTAAAAATATTTCAGACGCGGCACTCAGCCGCTGCCGCCCGTGCTGTCTGCGCTGGACTTTTCGATTCTGGCATAATAGTTGTCAAGGCGGGACTTGAGCATATCCGTGAAGCACTGCAGGTAGCGCGGCCGGAAAAGCTGTTTGGGACGCACAATCTCAACCCGCAGCGTGTCATTAAAGTCCCTGACATGAAGTCTCAGAAGACGGCGCCGGTAGGACTTGAAAGTATTGTAGTCCATCACCGCATCCAGTATCAGCAGCGAGCAGAACATCACCGCAAGTCCCCGGCCGCAGAGGCTGATCTGCGTATCGTAATCGCCGATCGACACAATTCTCTTGAAGCTGATGTTCTGAGACAGCAGATACTGCCCTATCATCGTGCTTGCCGTGCTGCTTCCGGGATTTCCGGCAAGCGGCAGGTTCTTGAAACTGCGCAGATCCACTGTGTCCCCGTCGTGAAGGTCATGCCATGGCGCACTGCCCGCATAGTATTGGCGCAGAACATCGTTGGCGGCCACAAGGTACATAGGTTCGCGCTTCACGGGAATAAACTCAAGGAGATCATGCGGCTGACAGCTGATGCCCAGGAAAATGTCCAACTTTTTGTTCATCATGAGCGCTGCAAGATTGACTGTATCGTCCAGGACAACTGACATTGTCACTTTTGGAAAGAGGCTGTGATACTCATCAAAGAGCCGGGGCAGAAAAATACGTCCGCGCGTGGAATTCACGCCAAAACTGATATGCCCTACGTCACCGTCCCGGATTTCGCGCAGGCGCATCTGCAGATCATCTTCTATGACAGACACCTGCCGCAGGCTTTCATACAGTGCCTCGCCGCAGGGCGTAAGGCACAGCCTCGGACGCCGTTCAAATAATTTCACCTGCAGCTCTTCTTCAAGGCGCTTTATATAGCTGCTCAGGCACTGCTGTGTAACATGGGCGCGCTCAGCCGCACGGGTGAAGTTCTGTTCTTCTGCCGCAAGCAGAAACATTTTACTGGCGTTGTCCATGATGTCATGCTCTTTTCCACTGTAAAGTCGTGTGCCATTCTGACTGCTCAATCATTTTCATCCGCCCTGCCGGGTTCACGAGACATCCGGATTTACGTGAAGCCGGCGGTACAGGCTGCGGAGTCCGCGTTATCTGAAACTCATGAATTATAGAGTTTATAGAGCGCCTGCGTGCCGTCGTTTTCCCCGCCCTGTTCGGCAAGTTTTCTGTACAGGCGGTCGGCCAGTTCAAGCCCGGGCAGCTCAAGTTTCATCTGATGGGCGCAGTCAAGCGCAATTCCCATGTCCTTGATGAAGTGCTTCACATAGAATCCCGGCTTAAAATCGCCCTTCAGCATGCGCGGCGCCAGGTTGCTCATGGAAAAGCTGCCCGCCGCGCCGCCGGAAATGGCAGCCAGCACGTTTTCAGGGTTCAGTCCTGCCCGGCGCGCATAGGTCAGCGCTTCGCACACGCCCATCATGTTTGAGGCAATGGCAATCTGATTGGCCATTTTGGTGTGCTGGCCGGCTCCCCAGCCGCCCTGGAGTCTCCACTCTTTTCCCATGGCGGCAAACAGCGGTTCTGCCTCTTTAAAGGCTTTTTCACTGCCCCCGGCCATGATGGTGAGTTTTGCGTCCCTGGCTCCCACGTCGCCGCCTGAAACGGGTGCGTCAAGGGCTTCGCCGCCGAGTTCTGCCGCTTTTTTCCCTATTCTTTCTGCCAGAATCGGCGAAGATGTTGTCATGTCAATAACCAGTTTTCCGGCGGAAAATCCCTCAAAAAGGCCTTTTTCGCCGAAATAAACCTGTTCCACGTCGCGGGGATAGCCCACAATGGTGATCACCGCATCAGCGGCGCGCATCACTTCAGCGGGGCTGTCCGCCCAGACAGCGCCGGCTCCGAGAAGTTTGTCAGCCGAAGCCTTGGTGCGGTTGTACACTGTCAGATGAAACCCGGCTTTCAGAAGATTCGACGCCATGGAACGGCCCATGACGCCCAGCCCGATAAATCCGATTTTTTTCAGCATTGTCTGTCAGCTCCTTTTACCAGATACGGCGGCTGTCCGCCGCTTTATTCCCTGTTCAGTGTATCACAGCTTTGAAGTTTAAGGCATTTTTTCTGCTCTTTTGCAAAAAAACAGGCTGTCTCTGCCGCTTTTTCGTAAAGCGCAGCTGTGATATAATGTCGGAAAATTTTGAAACTGTTGCAAGAGGTGATCCGCTTTGAATCTGACAATCAGCCGCCGCGCGGCCCATCTGCGCCGAAGTGCCATGGATGAGTTCTTTGCCTTCGGAAAAGAAAAGGCAATTCCGTTCAACGCGGGACAGCCTGCGGCAGATATGTACCCCCTTGATCTGCTTCGTCCCGCCATCGACGATCTGCTGCTCAACGAAAGGAATGTTCTGGCTTACCCGCCGATCATCGGCGATCCGGAACTTCTTTCGGCCCTTGCGGAACGCATGAACAGGCTGGGCATTGCTCCCGGCGTGACTGAGGACAACATCATCATCACAATGGGGGCCACGGGCAGCGCAAACATTGCCGCCCAGCTTTTCATTGATCCGGATGATCTTGTCCTGTGCGAAACGCCGACGTTCACTGAAACGCTTGACTGCATGTACAAGGAATCGGCGCGTCTTGAGGGCATCCCGATGGATACGGACGGGCCTCTTCCTGACGCGCTTGAAGCCGCTGCCCGCAGAGAAAAGATCAGGCTGTTCTACGTGATTCCCAATTACCAGAATCCGACGGGACGCTGCACTTCTCTGGAGCGCCGGAAAGCGGTCATCGACATCGCCAGGCGGTACGGCTTTTTCATTCTTGAGGACGACCCGTATCACGAACTGAGTTTCGGCGAACAGCCGCCTGCGTCGTATTACTCTCTGGCACCGGACTGTGTGGTGTACATGGGAACTCTCTCGAAGACAATCGCCCCGGGCGTCCGGCTCGGCTGGCTGACTCTGCCTAAGGATCTGATTCCCCGCGCCGAAATGGTGTCAAAGACCACAGTTCTGTGCATTCCGTCGCTGCTGCAGCGCGCCTGCGCCCGCGTCCTGCGTCACCCGAAATTCGGCGCCCACGTGGACGAGCTGCGCTTTGACCTGAAACGCCGCTATGAACGGCTCACATCGCTGATGCGCGCCGAAATTCCACAGGATCTGATGAACTGGGAAACGCCGCTCGGCGGCATGTTCCTGTGGTGTCATCTGCCGGAAGACCGTGATGCCCGTGAATTTGCCCTTGCCGCAAAAAACAAATACGGCGTCGCCTTTTTCCCGGGCGTGTGTTTCACGCCCGACTTCCAGGGGGAAAAGCATTCTCTGCGGCTTACCTTTGCGCGTCAGACCGATGAGGAAATGACAGAAGGGGTCCGCCGCATTGCGTGCGCTTTGAAAGACCGCTGACAAAAATCAGAAATCTTCCCTGACAGAAGGCTTTCCGCACTGCGCGGAAAGCCTTCTGCGCGTTAATAGCACTCGGTCAGAATGTCGAAGATTTCGCCGACGGAAAGCTGACGGCAGCAGCCAGGCATGATACGGCACGTGCGCGCGGCATCGCCGTAAAAACTGCGGTCGGTGATGCCCATTTTTCTGAAGCTGTTCGGCAGGCCGGTCTCGACAATAAACTTTTCCAGCGCGGCGACACCGGCCGCCGCTGTCTCAAGATCGCTGCCGCCGCTGGGAACGTTCCACACGTTTCTCGCCCAGCGGGCAAAACGGGCCGGCGCGGCGCGGTAAAGGTGGCGGTACAGCACCGGCTGAATCACCGCCAGTCCCATGCCATGATTGCAGTCAGTGTAAGCGCCGACCTGATGTTCAATCTGATGGGCCTGAAAGTCTGTGACCTTGCCGGCCTTGAGAAGTCCGTTTTCGCCGATGGCCGCCGCCCACATCAGTTCGCCGCGGATGTTCACGTCATCCGGGCGGGCCGCCATCCCGCGGGTGCAGCGGATCACATGACGCATCACGGCCTCCGCAATTTCGTCGGTCAGGTTTTCATCGCGCGGCGTGCCGAAATAGCTTTCCATGCAGTGGCTCAGGGTGTCAAAGGCGCCTGAAAGTGCCTGCGGCAGCGGCACAGAAAGCGTCCAGGCCGGATCGAGCGCTGAAAACGACGGGCAGGCGCCGGTCATGCCGGCCTTGCGTTTTTCTTTTTCGTTGGTGATCACGGCAATGCTGTTCTGATCCGAACCGGTGCCCGAGGCCGTCACGATGACGCCGAGCGGCAGAAACTGCGCCGGCGCCGCGCCGAAACGGAATTTCATCTCCCACAGGTCATCATCAGCCAGCGCCTGGGCGCAGATCATCTTGCAGCAGTCGCTCACCGAACCGCCGCCGACTGCCAGCACGAGATCGGGCTTCTCGCGGCGGGCCAGTTCCGCGCCTTCAAGTACCTTTGCCCAGGTGGGATTGGGCATGATGCCGGAAAATTCCACAACAGTCTTCCCTGCCTCGCGGAGCAGAGCCGTCACCTCGTCATAAATTCCGTTTTTTCTGATCGAACCGCCGCCATAGCAGAGCATTACGTTCTTCCCGAAGCCGGGAAGCGAAGCCCTCAGCGCACGGGCTGCTGCATTGCTGCCAAACCATGTAGTCACCGGGTACGAAAAGACAAAATCCTGCATGATCATTCTCCTTCCGGCGCTGCGCGCCGCTTCATCCGCCGTGCCTGACTGCCGCCGGGGCGGCAGAAAAACTTTCCTCCACTAAAGTACCATATTTCAAATCTTTTGAGAAGCACCGCCATGTTCACTGTTCTGCATTTTATGGTAGAATTTCAGACAGAGACTTAAAAAACAGCATTCCGGCGCCTGCGCCGGAGAAAGAGGAAAAAACATGTCATACAAATCAGTGAAAAATCTGCTTCTCGGCGCGCTTGTCCTCGGCGTTCTCTGTCTGAACACGCTGCCCGGGGCAGCTGCGGAAAAAGCCGGAGAAAACGATATCATCGCTCTGCTTCAGAAAGACGGCGGCGGTGGTGCGGCCGCTGATCACGAGGGAGACGTTCCTGCCTCGCCTTACTTCAAAGCCGTCGACGTGTACCGGCTGAAATCCGCCGGTTCGCTGATCGTCCTTGAAAAGTACCGGACAAAGCAGCAGCAGACGGAGTACACCTGCGGCCCCGCCGCGGCATACACAGTGATGGAGCATTTCCTCGGCGCCTCGCCTGACGATGAGATGGCCATTGCAAAGATCATGGGCACCCATCCCATCGGCATGCCCGATGCGGGAACCAACACGCGCGGCATGTGCCGTTATTTCCAGAAAAAAGGCTGGACCGTCCGCAGTTCGCTGACCGACGGCTCTCCCGAAGAGTACGGCGATTTCAGGAATTTCGTGGTTAAAAACCTGAAGGCCGGCATTCCCGTCATGGTTGAAAACATCGACTGGGGCGGGCACTGGCGCGTCATCATCGGCTACGACTCCATGGGCGACGACGTTGACGCCAACGACGTGCTGCTGATGGCTGACCCCTACGATACGAACGATCACTGCCAGGACGGCTACAACATCGTCCCTGCCGAGCGGTTCTTCTACATGTGGTTCGACGCCCACCTGTTCCGCGAGGGCGAAAAAGACCGCCAGTGGCTGACAGCCGTGCCGAAAGGGCACAGAAAGAAAAAATGACAGAGGAACACCATGAATTACTTCACCTTTAAACGGCCCTATGACGAGGACGGGAGGAAAATCCTCGAAATCAACATTCTTCCCGAAAAATACTGCACATTCAACTGCATTTACTGTCCCGTCAGCCGCCGGGAGCCACACCATCAGACTGAAAGCCCGGTTTCCTTCGGACAGGTGGAAGACTCTCTGGCCGAACTGGGACACCGCATCGATGAAGCAGCGCCGGATCTGGTGTTCATCAACTCGAAGGGCGAAGCGCTTTTCAATGACCGGCTGCCCGATGTGATCCGCTTCATTCACAGCCGCGGCCTGCCGGTGCGTCTGCTTTCCAACGGCTGGCTCTATGGAACACCGGCCTTCGCAGAGATGGCAGCACAGTGCGACGAGCTCATCGGCGAGCTGAAAAGCGGCTCTGACGCTGCAGCGGCAAAGGCGCAGCGTCCTGTGCCCGGCTACAGCGTCGAAAAGCACATTCAGAACATGGCACAGTTCCGGAGCAGCTGTAAAGGCCGTTTTATCCTCGAAATTTCAGTGATCAGAAAGTACAGCGACGATGACACGGCCCTTGAGCTTTACCGCCGTGCTGTGCGCCGGATCAGGCCCGACGTTCTGAAGGTGATCACCATGGAAGATGAACCTTTTGCCGGAACGCTGGGCGTCAGCGCGGAGACGCTCGCGAAATTCAGCGCCGCGCTCCATGCTGAACTGCAGAACAGCTAGAACAGCATATGAAGCCGCCTCGTGTCCGGGGCGGCTTTTTTATGCTCTGACCGGCTGATTCTCGTCTTTTTAAAAGCGCTGAAGAAGAGTATAATTCAGCGCGGTACTGAAAAAACAGGAAATCACGGGAGATAAACTGATGGAAACACTGATAGGGGCTGATAACAGCCAGGCGCTCTGGGCTGTCCTGGCCTGCATTGCCGCAGGCAGCATCTGGCTTGAACAGAAGACAGAAACAGGCCGACGCCTGACCAGTGTGGTGCTTGCACTGCTGGGAACCATGCTGCTTTCCAACGCGGGCATCATTCCGGTGAGCGCGCCGGCCTATGACGCCGTGTGGAATTACGCGGTGCCGCCTGCCGTGGTGCTGCTGCTCTTTGACTGCAATATCCGCCGCATCCGCCGCGAAACGGGCCGGCTTCTGGCAATCTATCTGCTCAGCGCCGCGGGAACAGCGGCCGGGGCCCTGGCCGGTTTCGCCCTGCTCGGAAAATACGTGCCCGAGGCCCGGGCTTTTGCGGCCATGTTCACGGGGACCTACATCGGCGGCTCGGTGAACTTCATTGCCATGGCCGACCTTTTTCTCAGCGACAAAAGCCTTGTTTCAGCCGGCGTCGTGGCCGACAATCTGCTGATGGCGCTTTATTTCTTCGCGCTGATCGCCGTGCCTCGCATCGCATGGTTCCGGAGAAATTACCGCCCTCCGCGGGCGGGTCAGCCAGAAATGGGACACGGAGCTGAAAATCCTGCGCAGGATTACTGGAAGCCCAGGCCGGTGTCACTGCTCAGCATCGCCTTTGACATCGCCGCCGCCCTGGCAATTGCGGCTCTTTCAGCAGGCGCCGCCTCGTTCTTCCGGCGGGCCGTTCCCCGTCACGGTGTGCTGCTCACTGTTCTCAGCGGTCTGCTTGGCAGCCAGTATCTGGAAATCACCACCATCACAGCCGCCCTCGCCACGTTTTTCCCGGGCGTTTTCAGCCGCGCCGCCGGCGCCCGCGAGCTGGGCACGTTCCTGATCTGCATTTTCTTCGCCGTGATCGGGGCGCCCGCGTCGTTCCGCGGGATCGTAAGCAGTTCACCTGTCCTCTTTGCCTATGCCGCCGTCGTGATTCTGTGCAATATGGCTGTCACATTCGCCGCGGGTAAAGTTTTCCGCTTCAGCATAGATGAGCTCTGCATCGCTTCCAATGCCAACGCAGGAGGCCCCACGACCGCTGCAGCCATGTGCATTTCCATGGGCTGGAACGACCTTGTCGGTCCTGCTCTGCTGACAGGCACTCTGGGCTACGTGCTCGGCAATTATCTCGGCATCTTCATCGCCGGCATTCTGGCCTGATTCCCCGCCGGAATGTGTGATATAATAACAGCGTTCTGCCGCACAGGCAGAAATGCTTTTCCGCGGATCCGTCCGCGAAAGTGCGGAGTTCTTCGTGAAATCCGCGCTGAATCCGGCGCTGCTCACGGCGGCGCGCAAAAAAAACAACAACCCGCCGGGGTGTCATGGTGTGCAGTAGGCCTGCGTTGCACAAACGCAGGCCTGTTTTTTTTATTCTCCATCCGCCGCCGGCAGGGCAGGAGGAACTGATCTGCATGTATGAAGGAACAAATACACAGCTTTTTATGCGCTACGCAGTGCCGCAGCTCGTCGGACTGCTGTTCAACTCCGTCTACTTCATTGTCGACGGCGTTTTCATAGGGCACCGGCTGGGAACTGACGCCATGGCAGCCGCGGCGGTTTCAGTTCCGCTTGCGGAAATGCTGACTGCCCTTTCCATCGCCATTGCCTCGGGAGCCGGTGCGCAGATCAGCCGCCACATCGCGCGCGGACAGAAAAAGCACGCACGGCAGATCTTCAATATCGCCATGGCTGTCTCAGCCGCCGCAGGTGCTCTCGTGACGATCTCCGGCTGGCTTTTCATGGACCCGCTGGCGGTTCTGCTCGGATCAACGCCCGAAATCCACGGCCAGGCCATTGAGTATATGAAGTACATCATCCTTTTTTCGCCGTTCATGCTCTGGAATTTTCTGCTCGGCGGCCTTGCGCGCAACGACGGATGTCCGCGGCTCGCCATGTCAGCCCTGACGCTCGGCTCGCTTTCCAATATCCTTCTGGACTACGTTTTCATGTATCCGCTGAACATGGGAGTCAGCGGCGCCGCTCTCGCCACAGCGCTCGGGCCGATTTTCAGCATTGTGCTTCTTCTGCCCCATTTCCTGCTGAAAAAAGGATTTCTGTACTTTGCGCCCTTCCGGCTGCGGCTGCGGAATGTCCTTGAAATTCTCGTCTCCGGATTTCCCTCGTTCATCATGGAATTCACCATCGGCATGGACACATTCATCTACAACTTTGCCATTGCGAAGTACGGCTACGGCGGACTCGGGCTCGCGGCGTACCTGATCATCGGCTATCTGATGCTGATCATTCTGACGCTGTTTCTCGGCATGGCCGAAGGACTTCAGCCCGTGTTCAGCTATTTTGCCGGCCTTGATGACCTGAAGCGCTGCCGGGAAATGCGCCGCTGCGCGCTGAATATTTTCTTCGCCGCCGGAATCGCCTGCACTCTTCTCACCGCGCTCTTCTCTGACAGGTTCTACGCTCTTTTCAACCCCGGCGATATAGAGCTGATTGAGTTCGCCCACGAAAAAAGCCTGTATTACTTCAGCGCCTTTTCGCTGGCCGGGTGCAACATCCTGATGATCTCATACTGGCAGTCCACAGGCAGCACCGGCAGGGCGCTCATTCTGTCTCTTTCGCGAAGCATTGTCTGGCTGCCGGTGCTGACCGCCGTGCTGCCCGGGTTTTTCGGGCGCGGCATTATCTGGGGCTGTCATTCCCTCGCCGAGACGCTGACGGCATGCACAGCGCTGATTCTGCTGAAAAGGGAAAAACGGCAGAGCTGACCTCCGCACGCCGCAGCGCAGAAAAAAACTGCCTTTCACGGAAACACGGCTTTCGTGAAAGGCAGTTTTTCTGTGCAGACTGAAACTTTATGCCGGGTTGACGTGCACCATCACGTGCTTGACCTTTGCAAACTCCTTCTCCACACTGTGATGCACGTTTTCGGCAATGCCGTGGGCCTCGCGCAGCGTGAGGCTGCCGTCGACGCGGATTTCTATGTCTACGTAAATCCTGTTTCCGAATTCCCGGGTATTCAGCAGATCAATGCCCATCACGCCGGGCTGAGCCATCACGCAGCGGCGCAGCGCCGCAACTGTTTTGTCATCTGAGGCGTGATCCACCAGCTTGTCCACCGTGTCCCTGAAAATATCAATCCCGGCTTTCAGGATAAAAAGACAGATCACAAAGCTGGCCGCCGGCTCCATGACGGGCCGGCCGAGACGCGCGCCGGCGATGCCGATCAGAGCGCCCACGGAGGACAGCGCATCTGAGCGGTGATGCCACGCTTCGGCGCGGAGCGATGCCGAATCAAAGCGGCGGGCCGTCGCCCAGGTGTACCAGAACATGGCTTCCTTGGAGACAATTGAAAGCACCGCCGCGGCCAGGGCAATCACGCCGGGCTGCTCATCAAGGCGGTATGCACCTGTAAAGATGCTTTTCAGCGCTTCCCAGCCGATGGTCAGTCCGACCACAAAAAGGATGCCGCCGAGAAGCAGCGCTGCAATGCACTCAATGCGTTCATGCCCGTAAGGATGTGTTTTGTCCGACGGCCGGGACGCCATTTTCACGCCGGCAACGACAATCAGCCCGCCGAGAATGTCTGACGACGAGTGGACTGCGTCGCTGACCATGGCGCCGGAATTTCCGGCGAATCCCGCAACGAACTTCGCCGCCGCCAGAATCAGGTTGCCAGCCATGCAGACAACCGAAACGTGCGTCGCCGCCTCTTCAAACTTGCTTTTTGACATTTCCGCCTGTTTCATGATTCAGCCTCCCGTACGGCACTGCCCGTGAGTACAGAAAAATCCGCAGGACAGATTTTCCAACTGTCCTGCGGATAGCATGACCCACTGCCGATGCGGCCCGGCCGCGGCGCTGCGCGGCCTGATCAGTTTGTACTGTAGATTCGATGCAGTGCAAAAAGTTTAAGTGAATCATAACAAAACAACTTTGAATTAGTCAAGACTGACCGGAACGCGCCTTACTCTCCTTCGCCCTTGGGAATGTCAATGGTGCGCAGTTCATAATCCGTGGTTCCCATGCCGATTTTTTCGCCGTGCTCAAACTGGGCATGAGGCTCGCTTTCAGGATGAAGCAGCGCGAACTTGTCATCGCCGTGGCGGAAATGATGCTCTTCGCCCGGCATGCCCTCGGCGGCAGTCACAAGATCATAGCAGGCCTTGTCCACTGCCACGGGATCGGTGGAAAAGGCGAAGCCGATGTCGGGCACAATGGGCGCGTCGCTCCAGCCGCAGCAGTCGCACAGCGGCGTGATATCCATCATGACGTTGATGTAGATGGCCCGTTTCTTGTCTTTCACGGCGCCCCACGCGTACTCGGCCATGCGGCAGTTGAAGCTCCGCTTTTCCTGAGTGCTGTCGCCGGACCATACCATGTGCATGGCCTTTGTGGGGCAGACAGTCATGCACTCACAGCAGCCGATGCACTTTGAAGGATCCACGTGCGACACCGCCTTGCCGGCAGCGCTGGGCGACAGGCTGATGGCATGCCCCGGGCAATTTCTGTAGCAGCGTCCGCAGCCGATGCATTTTTCCTCATCGGCCTCCAGGCGCACGGCGTGCTGGGCTTTTTTACCGCGGGCCGGTGCACAGCCCATGGCGAGGTTCTTGATGGCGCCGCCGTAGCCGGCCGCCACATGTCCCTTAAAGTGTGAAACGACAACTAGGGCATCGGCTTCTGCAATCGCTGATGAAATATCCACACTTTTGAAATAATCGCCGTTAATGGACACTTCGCGGAAATCGCTGCTTTTCAGGCCGTCGGCGATGAGCAGCGGCGCTCCGGTTACCTCGTAGCCGAATCCGTTTTCTATGGCGGTGATCAGATGATCAACTGCGTTTTTGCGGCTGCCGACATAAAGAGTGTTGCTGTCAGTCAGAAAGGGTTTGCCGCCGCAGCGCTTGATTTCGTCAACTACGGCGCGGATGAAGATGGGGCGCAGATAGGCATCGTTGCCCTTTTCTCCGAAATGAAGCTTGACCGCGGTCAGCGCGTCCTTTGAAACAGTCTTGCTGAAATCCGCTGCCTCAAGCAGCTTTTTCAGCACATCAACCTTGCTGACGCCGGAAGTAAACGGCGCAAAATAAACTACTGATTTTTCAGTCACAGTTTTTCCCCCCTCGGGACAGTCTGTGCCTTTTATTATAGCTGAACAGCGGGGCATAGGTAAGCCCGGGGCAGATGCAGTATACTTGAAAAAATATGAAGCGCGCTCAAGCGTCTGCAGGCCCGCCGCAGTTTTTCCCCCGTTTTCAGCCAGTGCCATGCCGCGGCAGCGCTGAAAAACCGGAGAACTCCGCCAGGCCCTGTTTTTTCAGATTTTCAGGAATGACGTCGCCGTCATACGCTGGTCAATCCGTTCTGCCGCAGCGCGTTGAAGATTCGCATCAGTTTCTCAGCGTCGCCCTCAGTCTCTGGGGTTTCAGCAGCAGGTCCAGCCCTTCGGCCGCGCTGCGCACAACCACATCAGCATGCGGCAGAAGCGCCGCGCACGCGCCTTCTCCCTCGACAACTGCCACGGCAAGATCGGCCAGATCAAACATGGGAATATCGTTGTACCCGTTGCCGAAGCAGGCAGTGCCGCCCTGCAGTGCGGCTGCGATTTCTCTTTTGCACATTCCGGCGCCGGCACGCGGAAATGTGTGAACTTCCACGCCGAGCGGCGCGCACTGCGCACGCACTGTTCCGTAGGTGTCAGCCGTCAGCACATGGACTTTCACCAGGGTCAGAAGTTCCTTTATGCGCCGCGCCGCCTCAGGCAGAAGAACGCCGTCCACAGCGATGGTGCCGTTGTAGTCCAGCACTGCGTGTTCAATCTGAAGCGGCTTTTCCCTTCCCGGAATTTCAACGACGATCATATTCAGCCTCTTGGTTTGTCCTTATTCCGGGCATACAGAACCAGAAGCCCGTCGAACAGCAGCGTTTCGTCAAGAATGATCCTGCGGCGGCACAGCGGAGCGATTTTCGGGGCCAGCCCGCCGGTGATCACAGACGTGCAGGAGCGCCCGAGCTCATCGCTCATACGGTCGATAAAGCCGTCGATCATGCCCGCGTGGCCGTACATCACGCCTGACCTCATGCAGTTTTTCGTGTTGGTGCCGATGAGCTGCGTCGGCGCGTCAAGGCTGATATAGGGCAGCTGCGCCGTTCTGGAACCCAGTGCGTCGACAGAGATCCCCAGCCCCGGCGCGATCATGCCGCCGCGGTACACGCCGTTTTCATCAAGCACCGAACAGGTTGTGGCCGTTCCCAGGTCAAAAATGAGGAGCGGGCACGGATATTTTGATTTCGCGCCGACCGCATCGACAATCAGGTCCTTGCCGAGAAGCTCAGGCGAGTCAGTTCTGATTTCCAGTCCCAGATCCATGGACGCGGTGACAGCCATCATGCGCTTGTGCCAGATCAGCTGAAACGCGCGGTCCAGCGCCTGCAGCACCGCCGGAACCACCGAGCTGACAGCGCCGTCTTCAACATCGCCGGGAACAAAGCCGTGCATGTGCAGCACGCTTTCAATCATCATGGCGTATTCATCTTCAGTTCTGCGCGAATCTGTGGCGACGCGCCCCGTGAAAAGATGACGGCTGCCGTCGTACCCTCCGATAGTCACATGGGTGTTGCCCACATCGAACAAAAGCAGCATTGGAGATACCCCCGTTCGGAAAAAGATGCCCTGATTTCAGCTTACAAGTATACCGGACAGCCGCTTTTTCGCAAGACTGCAAAACAACCGCCGTGAGGCCGAATTTCTGATATACTTGAATCACAAAAGCGCAGCCGCTTTTCAAGGAGGTGCCCCATGCTCAAGGGAAAGAAAATACTTCTGGGCGTCAGCGGCGGCATTGCCGCCTATAAAGCCGCGTCTCTGGCCTCGCTGCTGATCAAGGCCGGATGCGAAGTTTCAGTTGTTATGACAGAAAATGCGGAACAGATCATCGGGCCGACAGCCTTTGAGGCTCTGACGCACCGCCGCGTGTACGACGATGTGTTCGAACGCTCCGATCCCGCGCAGATTCAGCACATTTCGCTGGCTGAATGGGCCGACGTGCTGGTCGTTGCGCCGGCCACCGCCAACATCATTGCCAAGGCCGCGTGCGGCCTTGCCGACGACATGCTCTCCACTGTCATACTGCCCTGCACCTGCCCGAAAATCATCGTGCCCGCCATGAACACCCGCATGTATGACAACGCCGCAACGCAGGCCAATCTTGAAACACTGCGCCGCCGCGGCTGGCTTGTCATGGAGCCGGCCGAAGGCCATCTTGCCTGCGGGGAGACAGGGCGCGGCAAAATGCCCGAACCGGACGAAATTGCCGAAGTGATCGACCTTGCCGTCGGTCACGTTCACGACATGGAAGGCGAAAAAGTGCTCGTCACCGCGGGGCCGACCCGTGAAGCCCTTGACCCTGTGCGCTATATCACCAACCACTCCACGGGGCGCATGGGATTTGCCGTTGCAAAGGCAGCCGCCATGCGCGGCGCCTCAGTAACCCTCGTTTCCGGGCCGACAGACCTGAAGACGCCGCCGGCTGTGGAACAGGTCAGCATCGTCAGCGCACAGGACATGTTCGACGCCGTTACTTCGCGTTTTGACAGCAGCAGCATTGTCGTCATGGCCGCGGCTGTCGCCGATTACCGCCCCGCCGTCACCGCCGAAAACAAGATCAAGAAAAGCGATGACGACCTGACGCTGCGCCTTGCGCGCACAAAGGACATTCTCAAGTACCTCGGGGAACATCGCACGAATCAGTTCATCTGCGGCTTCTCCATGGAAACGGAGAACATTCTCGAAAACTCCCGCGCCAAACTGGAGAAAAAACACGTTCAGATGATCGCCGCCAACAATCTGAAAACCGCCGGCGCCGGCTTCGGCGTCAGCACCAACGTTCTGACGCTGATCACCGCCGACGCGGCGCAGGAACTGCCGCTGATGAGCAAGGACGAGGCGGCGCACAGAATTCTTGATGAAATCATGAAAAGAAAAGGCAGACAAGCTTAATGTGCGCATCCGCACGATGATTTACAAAGCGGGGTGCGGCCGGAAAATCCGGCTGCACCCCGCTTTTTCCGCTGCCGGCATGGACACGCCGAAAGCAGGTTCTTTCCGCATCACATAAACAGGAAGTAATTTCCCATCATGACCCCGAAATAGTTGCCGATGATATAGCCGTAAAGAGCGCAGAGAATTGTGGGGGCAATCAGGGTGCTCCAGCCGTGGTTGATGGTCAGGGCCGCCGAAGACGAGGGACCGCCGATGGTGGCCGTCACAGCGCAGCAGATCTCTTCAAGGCTGAGCCTGAAGATTTTGCCGATAAGAAACGAAACAATCAGATGCGTGCCGAGAGTCACAAAGAAAATGAGCATGACGATGCTGCCGAACTCGACAATCTTCACGAGGTCAGCCGACGTGCCGATCGTCACATACCACAGGGTAAGGATGATCATGCCGAATTCATCGCCGAACTTCAGGCTGGAGAACCAGCGGGGCATAAAAGTGGCCCCCAGGCACGACAGGGTGGTCATCACAAGCCAGATGCTGCCGAAAAGCTGCTGAATCACAAACGGAGGCTTCAGCGACGTCACGACGTTGGCAATAAAACGGCTCAGCGCAACGATCACAAAAGAAGTGGCAAATGTTTTCAGTATGTCAAACAGCGACAGTTCGCGGCATTTCCAGAAGGCAGCCGAGAGAGGCCTCTTTGCCGCCTCCGGGTCGGCAAGCACAGCCGCCTCACGTGCCTCCACATAGGGATGTTTGAATATGCGGCGGTAAAACTTGGAATTGACGACCAGCGCAAGAATAAAGAGCATGATTCCGAGGTTGAAATTGCCGAGCATGGCGTTGGCGCTGAGCAGGTTTTCGCTGGCATTGAACACGCCCGCCATGGCAACCATATTGACAGTGCCGCCGATACTGCCGCCGACATTCATGGCGACCATGGCAGGCAGTTCCGCGGCGCCCCAGCGTTTCAGGATCATTCCATAGATAAATCCGGCAATGATCGAAGAAATCGAGGCAAGGTTGAACGCAACAAAAATGCGGCCGCCTTCACGGTAGATCTTTCTGAGATCGGATTTGAACAGAAGCATCGGAATGGCCGTGTAGAGCAGAACACGCGAGATTGAGGTGTAGACGGGTGATTTGAAAGGCAGTATGTGCATGTTGGCCAGCGCCATGCCGCCGACGATGCAGAGCACCACAATGCTCAGCTTGTTTGCCCATTTGTAGCGCTGATCCAGCCAATTGGCAAGGCAGAGCACGCTGATGAGCACGGCCCATATGTAAATAGTATCGTCCGGCTTAATCAGTGATCCCATAGTATACCACCCCTTATATAAGTTTTGTCCTTAAAGGACATTTATAATGTAGTGTTTTTTCACCTTTTTGTCAATTAGTTTTACCATCAAATATCGGGCTTCCCGACCGCACCTGCAGGCAGTGCAGTTATTCCGCAGAATGGGCAGCTCGGCATTCTCCGGCTTTCTGCAAGCTTCAGGGAGACAGTCCGGATACTGGAACAGGCTGCCCGGCCGGCAGCTGTTTCCGCAAACAGCCTGTCCTGAAAAGACGCAGAAAGCCCCGCTGAGGCCGTCTGTACGGACAGCATCAGCGGGGACTTTCATGACTGCTCTCCTATTGCTATGCCTCTGCCATGCAGAGCCGGGCGTTTAAAGAAGCCCGATATAGGGCGCCAGCATCAGAAGCGCCGTACCGGCAAGCAGCATGGGAACAAGCGACTTCAGCGCATGCCGGATGTAAACAGGATAGGGAATGTTCGTCAGTTCCAGAACGCCCATTTTCGTTGCCTCAGGGTAAAGGCCGCTGGCAGTGAAGTTCAGTCCCAGGGTAAAGCACGAAATCAGCAGCGTCTGCCCGCCCACGGACCCGATCCGGCTGTCGGCAAACAGCGTCAGCGCAACGGTGCCGAGGATGGGCATTGTGATTCCGGCCGTGCTGGAAGTGCCCTGGACAAACAGAGAAGTGAAGCAGTAGGTGACAACCGCCGCCAGAGCAAAGAGCCACACAGGAACGCCGGCCAGCAGATTGCGTATCCAGTACACAAACGTGACGCTCATTCCGCTTTTGCCCGACCCCATCATCAGAGAAACGCCGCGGGAGACGCCGACGACCAGCGTGATGCTCACAAGGCTTCTCGCGCCGCCGATAAATTCACGCGAAAAGTCTTTGAGCGACAGCTTGTTGACAAAAGCCACAATCACGGCGCCGACAAACATCATGAACGAAAACTCGTTGAAATACCAGTCGCCCCAGTAGCTGAAATGCTTTACGCCCAGAAAGTCGGCAACGCGCGGGGCATGTTCAAGCAGCCAGGTCTGCGGATAATTGACCACTTCGTACATCGTCTTTTCCCCGCAGGGAATGGAAGCCCACGGAATATAGCCGATGATGATGATCAGCACTACAACCGCAAAGACAATCAGCGAACGTTTGCGGGCCTTGGTCAGTTCGGGCATCTGCTCTCTCTCATCGCTGACAAGAGTGTTGACATCCAGGCCGTACACCGCCGAGCTTGCCGGGTTTCTGCGGACATTCTCAGCGTAACGAACCACGACAAATGTCCCGATCACGTACAGCAGCACAAACAGAACTATGCGCAGCAGAATTCCCGTTCCCAGCGACAGGTCGGGGTTGTTGATGATGCTGACGGCAATACCTGTGGCATAGGGATTGGTCACGCTGGCCATGTTGCCGATGATGCCGCCGATAAACAGCACTTCAAAGGCCGTCAGAACATCATAGCCTGCCTTCACGCACAGCGGTGTGATCACAAGGGCATACGCGGGAAATTCCTCCCACGCGCCGTAGATCGTGCCCTGAATGGCAAATACAAGCATCAGCAGCGAAAGAAGCTTTTTGCCGCTGTATTTTTTCAGAAGCGCCCCGATGCCGGCATCCATTGCTCCCGTGTAATTCAGGATCGCCAGAAAAGCTCCCGAGGCAAGAATGGAAGCGCTCACATCGGCTCCCTTGATAAATCCGAGTATCGGCGCCATGAAAATATCCCAGAGTCCCGCCGGGGACGTCCCCGCGTTCTCTATGACATTGCCGTCGGCGTCAAAAGCCGCATTGAAATGGACTGTCTTTACACCGTTCTCCACCGTCACAACTGAGGTCGGAATAAACCAGGTGAGGATCGCAACAAAAATAAGGACAAAGAACAACAGGACCATGGACGATGGCATCTGGAATTTTCTTTTCTGCTTCATGTCGGTTCTCCTCTTCTCAATATGGTCTTACGGATTCAGCTTTTCCGCGAAAGAGCCGCCTCTTCCGCTCTGCAGCGGCTTCAGCCCCTGTGGCGCAGAGTTCCCTCGATATACACCAGTTCGGTTTTCGTCCGGAAATCCAGGGGATGTCCGTTCCAAACGACAATATCGGCATCCTTCCCGGCCGCAATTTCTCCCTTGCGGTTTTCAATGTGCAGCGTTTCCGCAGGATTTATCGTAACGGCCTTCAGTGCTTCCATCTCATCCATGCCGTACTGCACGGCAAGCGCGGCGTAGACAGGCAGAAAATACATCGGCGTCACATCGTGGTCTGAGCAGATGCTCACCTTGATGCCGGCTCTGGAAAGCACGCCGGGCGTAGCGTAGGTTTTATGGGCCGTCTCAGGCTTTGAACGGGAGTTCATCAGCGGCCCCGTCACAACCGGATAGTTGAATTCTGCCAGATAGTCTGCAATGGCAATGCTGTCGGTGCCGTGGATAATCACCATGTCAAACTGGTATTCCTGAGCAATGCGCACGGCTGTGCAGATGTCGTCGGAACGGTGGGCATGCATGTGAACCGGAATTTTTCTGTCCAGAACCATCAGCATGTTCTCCATGCCGGGATTCTTTCTGAAGTAATTGCCTTTCTTTTCAGCTTCCGCCTTGCGGCAGCGGTAATCAATCGCGTCGTCAAAGCACTTGCGCAGCTGGTAGCCGACTCCCATTCTGGAGCAGAAGCTGTAGGCCGCCTTTTTGGGGTTTTCTCCGACGCTGCATTTCATCGCCGCCTTGCGGGTCACAATCATTTCATCCGGCCGCGTTCCGCAGAGCTGTATGACAGCGGCGCAGCCGCCCACCACCCCGTCGCTTCCCGGCGCCACACATGTGGACGTCACTCCGGCCCTTACGCAGTCCTGCACCGCACGGTCAAAAGGATACAGCCCGTCAAGCACTTCCAGTTCGGGCGTCGCAGTGCCGCTGTAGTCGCAGCAGTCATCTCCCTCGCTTCCGCCGCCTTCCTCGCTGATGCAGATATGGCTGTGCGCATCAATCAGCCCCGGGGTCACATATTTTCCCGTGACGTCAATGACTTCCTCATTTTCCTCAGGAACAATGCTGTCCGCGACAGATTCAATCTTTTTGCCTCTCACCCGGATATCCGCCTGGGTGAAACTGTTGACGGTTCCGAACTGCAGAACGCGCCCTCCCTTGAGAATCATGCCTCATCCTTCCTTTCTCAGAATGCAGTGCTCCGCCGGAAACTCCGGCGCGTTTTTCTCACCGCTTTATTTGATTTTATTATGAACCTTAAACGTGATTGAATGTCAAGCCGGAATATGCTATAAGCAGTACAGTACGTTCCGGCTTATCATCGGCCGCCTGAGGACAGCGGCCCGGCAAAGGAGATGAAACCGTGAAAGGAAGACGCTTAAGCATTGGTGAAATTTCAAAAATACTGGACATCCCCACATCAAAGCTCCGTTTCTGGGAAAATCAGGGACTTTTCAGCATTTCCAAGCGCGCCAATAAATACCGTTCTTATACAACAACCGATCTCATTCAGATTGCCGACATCCTCTTTTACAGAAACCTCGGCATTCCGATCAGGGAAATCAATAACTTCAGCTCCATGACGCTCAGGGAATACGGCAGCTTTCTGCAGGACACTCAGCAGCAGCTCGAAGATAAAATCAGAGAGAACATCCGCATGTACCAGCGCATCTGCAGGCAGCAGCAGTGCTACAGCAAGCTCCTGCAGCTGCTGATTCAGCCCCGGGCCTTTGAACAGCCTCCTTTTTCCTGTGTCGTGTCGTGGGACTTCTGTGAAAAGGACCGGATTGCCAGCTACGCGGAAGATCCCTCGCGCTACGTCTGGTTCAGGGACACAGGCAGCGGTTCCGCAGGGCAGAAAGGGATCATCGTTTCCGCGCCGCCCGCACCAGATGAGCCTCCGCCGCTCTGGAAGCGGACGGAACATGCAAAATTCCTGACATTTCCCGTCAGGGCTTACGTGGAAGACGACTACAGGGGCCTTGAATCCGAGAGCATTGTTTCTGAAATCCGTCAGCACCACCGCACCGGAACATACATAGCGCGCCACCTGCTGACCTGTGCTGAAGGCGGCGGACACATCGAATACCTGCAGGGCTACCTGGAAATTCTGGACTGAAAAAGCGGCGCAGCATTAAACCACATTAAATGTTGGATATTATCATTCTGCCCGAAGGCAGAGTTTTCCCTTATTTTCAGGCAAAAAAAATTTCCGGTGCGGGGACACCGGAAATTTTAAAAAGGAGATTGGGAAACGGGAAAAAGAAACGTATATATGGGGTATTGAAACGGAGCGCGGGGAACGTTCCGCATCAATCGAAAGTGGAAATTCCGAAAGGTCAGCCGCCTTGCGGCGGCCGGCCTGTCAGACAATGCCAGTGCGGGGACACCGGGCATTGTGGGCTTTCCGACGTGAACACGACGAAAAGCGGAGGTGAATTCCCGCCGGGGAAGCAGGGAATTCAAAAGGGAGATTGGGAAAATATGGGAATAGAATAGTGTATATGTTGAAACAGAACCGGCACAAAAGCTCCGTTTCAGCCGCGGTTATATGAAAAACTTCTCAGAAAACGCCTGAATCAGACACTTTCACCGGAAATTTTTCCGGAAGGGTGCTCAGAAGAAGACGTTTTCCCGCTCGCGGGCGGAAACTTTTTTCTGTCCGTCCCGTTCGGCTGCTGACCGGCTTCCGCCGGAAACTCCCTGTCTGGCTCCAGTTCCTGCGGATTCTGCGGATCCTCCGAAACGGGGCGAACCGGATCCGGCGCTGCACCTGCAGTGCCTGTAAGAGCCGCCGCCGAAAACAGAGCCGCAATGGCTGCCAGTCTGCTGAGCTTCATTCTGATACCACCTTCCGCAGAGACTTCAGTGAAGAAGCATCTCTGCTTTACGCACACAGTATACGCGACACCGTCCGTCTGCGCATTGCAGTTTTCAACATAACCTTATTGGTAAAAACTACAATATAAATAAAACAGCGCCCGGCCTGACAGGCATCTGTTTCCGGACCTCGCAGAAACGCAGTTTCAACCCCGCCGGAAACAGCCCGTTTCAGAAGGCAGGAGAAAATTCTGCTTTCCGTCCGGACAGAGCACTTTCACGCCGCACAGCATAACCGCCCGCCGGGCGGCGGTTTTCTGTTCAACAAAAAAAAATTTCCGGTGCGGGGACACCGGAAATTCGTGATCCCCGGAGCGGCAGCGCCGGGAATCCGTATTAAAAAGGAGATTGGGAAAAAATGGGATTGGTATATGGGTATTGAAACAGAATGACTCCTGCCATTCCGATTCAACCGGAAATGGAAAACACCGGCCGCCTGTGATGAAATGCAACACTGCAGAAACACAGCCGGATGAAACTGATTTCAGCCTGGGTAATTTTATTTCTGAATTATTTATATCGCATCTTCCGCAAAATTTCAATTGGTAAAATCTACAATAATTTGTTCAAAAAACCGTTTTTATTTGACTTATCACACGGCATTTCAGCTGCAGAGTGCCCTCCTCCTGTTTTGAACCGCAGATGCGGCTCGTTAAAACAATAAAAGACACGAAGCATAGAATATTTTTATTATATTTATTTATGTATTTACGTTATTATTAACCGAAATTCGTTTTCATACTTTATTTTTCTTGATCAACCAGCCCAAATAATTTATATTATAGAGTTGATTTTATTATAACCTTACTAAAGATTAAATGAAAATAAATTCAGCGGCATTTTTCAGAAAAACAGCCGCAGGGCTGTGCAGAGTCTTTAAAAGGACAACAGGCGGCAGTCGAGAACATGCCGCCTGTTCTCTGTACAGAAACAGCCGGTCTGGGCTTCGGCAAAAACTTCAGACCGCAGGCTTTCGTTCTGCCTTCCAAAGATCTGAAGTTTCAGCGTATTCATCAGTAAAGGAGAAAAATAATCATGGGGAAAAAACAGCAAACAGTACACCTGCGGGCAAAGGCTGCGCTTCTTGCGCTGATAGGATTTTCACTGACCGCTGCAGGAACTTCTTCTGCAGAGAGCTTGTTTGACGGGCAGGATCCGCGCTACTATTCAATCGACGGCGATACTGTGACACTGCACAATGCGGGCGTTATCAATTCAAACGTCAACGACGGCGTTTTTGTAGGCAACCGTGACGGCCAGGGGCTCATTGATTTTACAGAATTCAGCGCGCCTTCCATGAATCTGGTGATCAACTGGGACGCCAACACCACTGACGTTCCCAAGCAGTATCATAGCGACGGCGGTTCAGTCCGCAACTCAACAGTTAACGTAAAAAACCTCACTGTCAATTCAGTGTTTGAAGGCGATTCCTGGAACAATAAAGGAATTTCCACATCCCCTTCAACCGGCTACAGCGGACTCCTCCGCACAGACGTCTCTGTTGCCGGAAATATAACTGTAAACAGCAGAAACTACGCTGTTTTTTCAGATACAGGGCATTTAGAAAACAGCGGCCTTTCCATCACCGGGTTCCAGAATCTCAGCGTCAAATCCATTGAAGTGTCTGCCCTCTACAACGCCGCTTCAAGCACAATGACCATCAGCGGGGCTGAAAACAGCACCATCGATCTGACCAACACCTCAATCAGAAAACCTGTTATCGGCGATCAGAGCAGCGGCGGCATCAGCGTCACCGGGGGTACCATTAAAGTATATTCTGACACAGCGCATGCGCTGATAGCAACAAAGAGCACAAGCAATCCCACTCTCACCAGCGGCAGAATTGCCATTGAGGCAGCGGCAGAACTGCAGATCGGCACCGAAGGCTACACAAGAGACGCGCTCTACAGTCACGACAGCGGCTCTGCATCCGGCTATACCAGCGGAATCAGCATGATCACTCTTAACAAAACCGCACAAGGAAAAGTCATTGTCTACGGAAACATTCACGCCGATTCACAAAGCGGCGCTGATGTGGTTTTTGCCGGCGATGATTCCAGTCTGACAGGAAACATCGTCACCGACGGAAATTCAAATATCGCCTCTGATTTTGCCGGTGCCGGTTCTCAGATGACAGGCGATATTAGAACCAACGTTTCTGATACAGGTGCAAGCGCTGTTTCTGCCGATTTTTCAGGTGCCGACACGAAAATGACCGGCAGCATTTCTGCAGGCAGCGCCAGCACCGTAAACGCAGATTTTTCCGGCGAGAACAGCTCAATGACC
>Ga0256404_1004348_pt1 | contig 26987 bp, 24 predicted proteins | sample RumenRJG_01DNA_FD_185990 | JGI IMG/M metagenome (GOLD analysis project Ga0256404, IMG submission 185990) | Bovine rumen microbial communities from Lethbridge, Alberta, Canada - RJG_01 | ecosystem: Host-associated > Mammals > Digestive system > Stomach > Rumen | place: Canada: Alberta | collected...
CAGCTGGGTTCCGACCAAAGACCGGACCATGTGATACAGGAAGGCGTTGCCACAGATCGTGTAGGTCAACAAACCGTATCCATAGGAATCCTTGCCCAAGGTCCACTTGCTGACATAGATGTCCCGGAACTTCGAGGGAGAAAGGTCTCCGGCGGCGCAAAAGGTGGAAAAATCGTGGGTTCCCTGAATACAAGCCGCGTATCCTTCCAGCAGTTCCATCGAGGGCAACTCCTTGACCGCGTAGATCCGATGATGGTCGAAAGCGGTCACATCGTCTATCTGCTTGACAAGATACCGGTACTCCCGGGCCATCGTAGTGAATCTGGCATGGAAGGAGCCATCCACCTCCTCGGCCTCCATGACCCGGATGTCGGGAGGAAGCAAATGGTTCAGACGAGGCTTGAACGCCCTGACAGGAACCTTGCTGCGGATATCGAAATGACAGACCTGGCCCAACGCATGGACACCACTGTCAGTCCTCCCACTGCCCTGGACATCGACCTGCTCCCCCAACATCGCCAGCAGCGCCTCCTCGATCCGTTGCTGCACGCTCACCCCGTTTTCCTGGCTTTGCCAGCCATGATAACCCGCTCCGTCATAGCTGACAGTCATACGGATGCGGCGAAGGCCTTCGCCAAGGGGGGCTAGTGGGGGCCGGTTCCAGTCGGTACGTGCCATCGCTTACGGTGCGGAAGATCCCGGAGTCTCGAACATGACCCGGTACTGGGAGGGGGTCGCCTCAAGGGTGATGCTGCCGGAAACGAAGGCTGTCTGGTCGAAATCCAGCACGACCGGGGCGACGGCGATGCCCCGTTTGTCGACTTTGGAAAAATCGACCGAGGCTTTGATCATCTCCGGATTGACAAGGTAGATCACGTCCCCCTTTCCGGAAATCTTCACATCGACCGTTGCCGGGACGGTGGATACCGCCACCACCAAGGCAGGAAGCTCCACGGAGACCGGGATGGTCACATTGCGGCTCTCCCGGTTGGCGTAGGAACCAAAGACATAGAGCAACAGGGCGGCGATCAGTGCGATCACCTTCGGCATCCAGCTCGCGAGCAAACTATGAAGAACCTTATTCCGCCTGAACATTGGGCACCTCCTGCTGCAGCTCGTCCGGGGTCACGTCATGGTAGCTGAACAGCGCCAGCAAGATCCGCTTGATGGTGGGGTCGTCCAAGTCATAGTACAGGTTGGCGTTATAGGCGACGGAAACCGCCTGGGTCTCCTCGCTGACGACGATGACGACCGCATCGCTCTCCTCTGCCAGACCAAGCGCCGCACGGTGGCGGGTGCCGAAGGACTTGCGGATGTCGGTCTGGTCGGAAAGCGGCAGGTAGCAGCCGGCCGCGGTAATCCTCCCATCCTCGATGATCATGGCTCCATCGTGCAGCGGCGTGTCGTGGTCAAAGACCGTCAGGATCAAACTCGTGGAGATGTCGGCGTCCAGATAGGTACCGCTGTCAATGATGTTCTTGATGCCCAAACGGCGTGGAAAGACAATCAAAGCGCCACGTTTCTTCGTCACCAGGACATCGCAGGCGTTCAGGACGCTATCAATCTGCTCGCTGGTGGTGGTCTGTCCGCCAAGGCGGAACAGGCGGCCATGGCTCGACCACAGCTGGATGAAGGAGCGGCGGATTTCCGGCTGGTAGACGACACAGATGAAAATCCATAGCGGCAGGAAACAGATTCTCAATACCCACTCCAGCACGGTAAGATTCCACAGCATGCAAATGCCGAAAAGCACGACATAGCTGATGATCATACGGATGATCTGCTGGGCCTTGGTCTGGGCAACTCCCTGGTAAAAACGGTAGAACACCCAGGCCAGGAAAAGGACCTGGACGGCCATTTTCACATAGTCGAGCGTCGATTCCATGGTCAAACTCATGCGAGTTTCTCCTTATTCCTCATCCACGTTGATCCAGTTCAGGGTACGGCTGACCGCCTTGCGCCATTTCCGGATCTTCTTGTCCCGCGTCTGGGCATCCATGTCAGGCTCCCACCTGCGCTCTTCCTGCCACTGGGCTCGGAGCTGGTCGAGATCCTTGAACACGCCGCTGGTCAGCCCTGCCGCGTAGGCGGCACCCAGTGCGGTGGTTTCCACTATCTTAGGACGAATAACCGGGATTGCCAACAGGTTGGACTGGAACTCCATCAGCGGAATGCTGTTGGTAAGTCCCCCGTCAACCTTCAGCTCCTTCATATGGATGCCGCTGTCGCTCTCCATCGCCTCGAAGATATCGTTGGCTTGGAAGGCGGTCGCCTCGAGGATCGCCCTGCAAAGGTGGGCACGGGTCGCGAAGCCGGTCAGTCCGGCGATGACGCCACGCGCCTCGGACCTCCAGTACGGGGCGAAGAGCCCGCTGAAGGCAGGCACGATATAGACACCGCCACAGTCGGGAACACTTTCGGCCAGCTGGTCGAGCTCGGGGGCGGAAGAGACGATCTTCAGGTTGTCGCGGGCCCACTGCACCAGGCTTCCCGCCACGGCGACCGACCCCTCCAGGGCGTAGGCAGGCTTCCGCCCATCAAACTGGTAGGCGACCGTGGAGATCAACCCCATCTTCGAGAAAACGAGACGGCTGCCTGTGTTGGAAAGCAGGAAGCAACCCGTGCCATAGGTGCATTTGCCCAGCCCCTCGGAGAAGCATGCCTGCCCGAACAGTGCCGCCTGCTGGTCGCCCAAGATGCCGCAGACCGGCACCTCGCCAAGGAAGGGACCGTCGAGTACCGTCGTCCCGTAGACGCGCCCTACCGACGGAACGATTGCCGGCAAGCTCTGCCGGGGAATTCCGAAGAGCCTGAGCATGTCGTCATCCCACTGCAACGTCTCGATGTCCATCAGCATGTACCGGCTGGCGTTGGTGGCGTCGGTGGCGATCACCTTGCCTCCGGTCAGGTTGTAGAGAAGCCAGGCATCGATCGTTCCGAAAACCACGTCGCCCTTTTCGGCCGCATAGCGCAGTCCAGGCACATGGTCCAGCAGCCAGGCGATCTTGCTGGCCGCGAAATAGGGACTCATGCGCAGGCCAGTCTTCTTCTGGACGTACTCCAGCGAGACCTTTCCGGAAAGCCGGTTGACCAGTTCCGCACCTCTCAGGTCTTGCCAGACAATCGCGTTGTAGTATGCACGGCCGGTCTTCGGATTCCAGGCGATGACCGTCTCGCGCTGGTTGGTGATGCCGACTCCCCTGACCTGGTCTGCCGTCACATGGGCCTTCTCCAGCGTCTTGACAATGCAGGTCGACGTGTTGGCCCAGATCTCGTACGGGTTATGCTCCACCCAGCCGGGCTGGGGATACACCTGCTTGTGCTCCATCTGATAGGAAGCGACGATATTCGCCTTCTCGTCGAACAAGATGAAACGGGTGCTGGTCGTACCCTGGTCAATCGATCCAATATACTGCATGGAACACATTCCTCCCTTTTCCGTAAGTATACGTCATCCTGCGCTTCCCATGGGGAGAGATTTTATGGACGGGAACGCATTTCCATGATTTCTTTCGGGGTATATCCCCGGTTTGCCCACATGCGGCTATGGTTGTGGAAAGGAATGGAGAACGAAAGCATGTTCTGCATCTCGTCGTGAGAAATGGTCGGGAACTCCAACAAACCGAAGATCTCCGCAAGGTCATCCACCCCCCTTTCCCTGCGGACATATCCGCTGAAGACGCCAAGACAGTAACGGCTTCTGGTCCCTGTCAGGGAGAACCGGTCACGCAGATACCGCTGGAAGACCTTGGACTCCGGAGTCTCGTCGTAGTAAAGCGGATCGGCATACCAGGCAAGCTGTGCAAGCGTCGGCCGGTACCACGGATGTTGCTCCTGCTGCTTTTCCAGCAACGTTATCTCGCCACGGGGAACAAGGGGATGCACCACCAGATTCCGATAGCGCATGGCAGCCGGGCAATCATCGGGTTCGGCTTCGAACAATTCCCTCACTTTCCCATTGGTATGAGTCCATACAGATTTCCCAGAGCCTGATAGAACGACGGTTCCATGATTCCCTCCTCTTCCTATGGTACTCCATGGCTTTCATCCATGGATACCGTTTGTACAACCATTACAATACATATATGCATTCCTATTTAGGAATAGATTATTGATAAAGGATAAAACATGCTGCCGGAGAGACGCTTCCAAGAAGCAACTGGCTCAACCTGCGAGGAATTCTTCCATGGCAGCCATCTCTCTCGCAGCCACCTTGCGTCCCTCCAGATAGACACGCATCAGCACATTGGCGTCATGGCATACCGCGCCAACAGGGAGGGCTGCGTCAGGCCTGATGGCAAAGACGGTGCCCTTCCGTTCCTCTTCCCGGACATAGGCGGTCTGGGCGTTGTAGGTCTCGTGGCGGATCGCCAAGTCATGCAAGGCGTGAGGATAGTTTCTCAGGCTCCATCTGAGCAGGCCCATCTTGCCCTGCGGCTGTTTCACGTAGTCCAGCGGCTGGGTCAGGATCACCACATTCTTCCCATACCCCATTTCCTGGAATTTCCGCAGGGGAATCGAATCGGCGATACCGCCATCCAGATATCGTCTGCCATCGATGACCGAAGGGGTTGAGACAATCGGCATGCTGGCGGAAGCCTGCATCCACCTCAGGTCGACGCCGGTGCCTTTGTCGCACAGCTGGTAGACGGGCTGTCCGTTCTCACAGTCGGTGGCCACCACAAAGAAGTGCATCGGGTTCTTCTGGTAGGTATCGACATCGAAAGGATCCAGCCGGAAGGGAATCTCCTGATAACAGAAACGCCCTCCATACAGGTCGCCGGTGACAAGCAACGAACGCAGACTGCAGTAACGCCAGTCGTGGCAGAAACGGACATTGTACCGGATCACCCGCCCAATCTGTCGGGACTTGTAGTTGCACCCGAATGAAGCTCCGGCAGAGACGCCGATGGCTCCATCGAAGGTGATTCCCTTTTCCATCATCACATCCATGACCCCAGCGGTGAACATGCCCCGCATGGCGCCACCTTCCATCACCAATCCTGTGCCCATGACGACCCCTTGGGGAAAATTGTAGCCGACTCGTCCCGAATCGGACAAGCCAAGGAGTTGACGCGTGGCCCTGCACCGGCCATTATCCATGGTGGACAGACAAGGAGCAAAGGAATGCTTATTGATTTGACGTACCCCCTGAAAGCCACGATGATCTCAGCCAATACCGTTGGAGGGCCAGGCCATCTGGGCACCCACTTCGACATCATGGACAAGCAGTTCCCGCTGGACTACTCGGAGACCGAGGGACTGCTCTTCAACGTGCCGGGAAGAACGGAAATCGGGCTTGGCGATGTAGACCTTTCCAGGATCCACCAGGGAGACTTCGTGCTGCTGCGCACCGCCTGGATCGAGGAACATCCCTACGACAGCCCGGAGTACCACCATGGACATCCCCAGGTGAGCCATGAGCTCATCCAGGCCCTGGTAGGCAAGCACATACGTCTGATTGGCGTCGACAACTCGGGCCTGCGACGGGGTCCGGAGCACACCCCGGCAGACCAGTACTGCGCCGACCACAGCGTCTTCGTCATCGAGAACCTCTGCAACCTGGACGTGCTGTTGCTGAAAGCGGGAAGCAACCGCTTCCACATGCACACCTATCCGCTCAATATCGCGGGTCTCTCCGGAGAACCGGCCCGTGTCGTCGCGGAAGTGCGATAAAGGAAAATCTGCTGCTATTTCTGCCGGCCCTCGACCGTCCAGACCAGCTCTTCACGGTCGTGGGTCAGATAGGCTCCGATGCCCCGCAGGATTGCATCGTCAACATGTTGCGCCTGCACCACCTCGATACCAAGCAGGTTGGAAATGGGAGGAGCCAGGAAACGGCTGGCATAGGCGATTTTCCCGCCAAGGACCAGAACATTCCCGTAGAGACGGCGGGGAATATTGGTCCGCAGGACCGTGGCAATCCTCGTTCCCACATCATTGAACACCCTTCTGGCCCAGAAATCCCCCTGCACTGCCCGGCGATTGATTTCGTCGACGTCGACCAGGTCGGGGAAACCGGAAAGCTGGTGGTATTCACGGCGGATTGCCTTGCGGGAGACATAATCGTCCACAAGCCCGTCATGGTAGGGCTTCTTCTCCAATTGGATGGCAGGCTCGTCCTGGTCGTCTACCAGGATTTTTCCCTTGTAGGAGATGGCATAGCCGAGACTGGTGCCCAGCATCAACCCACTGCAGGAGGGATGCTGGCGGGCAACCCCGTAAAAGGTCTCGCCAAGCAGGAACGCGGTAGAGTCGTTCAGGTAGGTGGGCCGCATGCCAAGCCCAAGGAAAATTGGAGACATGCTTTGCCCGTTCATCGCGCTGAACTTGCGGGTCATGTGGAAGACACCGTGGGCATAATCAAAGGGGCAGGAGACACTGACCCCGACCCGGACGACTTGCCCTTGGAAAGGCTCAAGCACCTGGCCGAGCGCGTTGATCAGGTCGTATGCGGAACCATCGCTGTGAGAGGGCACCGCCTGACGGCTTCCCTCGACGAACGAACCATCCTCTTCGCACAGGCCATAGGTGATAAAGGAATCACCGATGTTCACCGCCAGCATCCGTCCCATACAACGCCCTTTCCTTCCCGCACATTCCTTATACGACAACACACCTAAAAACACAAGATAACCACCGGTTGCGTAGCGCACCGGTATTCAGGTACAACCGAAGCATGGAAATCACGGAAACGCAAGTCATCCCTCTCGCGGGAAGCTATGACCTGATTGTCGCAGGCGCAGGAGTCGCCGGCATCTCTGCCGCGGTCAGCGCGAAACGACTGGGCATCCGACGGGTGCTGCTGCTGGAACGCCGAGTCCTGTTCGGGGGGCTGGCCACCAGCGGACTGGTCGGCTACTATGAGCCGCTGGACGATGGAAAAGGCAACAGGATCATGGCCGGCATGAGCCAGGAGCTAGCGGAACTCGCCCTGAAGTGGGGCTATCAGGCTCTGGATGAGCGATGGCGGGGTTTTCCCCTTTGCGGACCGGAAGGGATTCGCAGCAAGTTCCATTTCTCCCCCAACATCTTCGCCCTCGCGCTGAACGACTTGCTGGACAAAGAAGGGGTCGAGGCTCTGATGGAGGCGCTCGTCGTCGATGCTACAAGCGACCAGCAGGGAACGACGGTGATAGTCGAGACCCGGGACGGAAGACGAGCCTACCATGGCGCCGTCGTCATCGACACCACAGGAGACGGCATCCTCTTGGACCGCCTGGGAATCCCTACCAGGACAGGACGGAACTGGTTCACCTACATGGCCTACCTGAGTTCCCTGGACTACGCCAGACAGGCCGTAGCCGAGAAGAGCGTCGAGCATTTGAACCAGTGGATCAATGTCGGCAGCAATCTCTTCGGAGCCAACCAGCCCACCGGGCTTTCCCAAAGCGCCGGGACCACCTGCGAGGACGTCACCTTCCTGATCCGGGAAGGTCAACGAAGGCTCCTCAAGCGACTGGCGGAAACGAAGGGGAACGGCAGGGATATCACCGCCCTACCCACCATGCCCCAGTTCCGGGAAACCCGGAGAATCGACGGCAAGCGTACGTTGACCGAGGATGATGCGTGCCAACACCAAGCGGACTCGATCGGACTCTGCCCTGATTTCATCCATTCCGGGCCTTGGTATGAGATTCCCTTCGGTACGCTGTACCATCCGACCGACGACCGCATCCTGACCGCAGGCCGATCCATCAGCGCCAACGGCTGGGCGTGGGAGGTGACCAGGGAAATCCCGGTAGCAGCCCTGACCGGACAGGCGGCCGCCACCGCAGCCAAGCTGATGATCGAGGGGAAACGTGGAGCGGATGCGGTCGATATCCGTACGTTGCAAGAGGCGCTGGACCACCAGGGAATCCCGCTCCATTACCCGAATTGAGCAGGATCCTTGATGGGGCAATGGGACTTGCGTCCATCCGCCATGTCGTAGCGCACGATCTGGCAGTTGTGGATGCGGATAGACTGAAACTCCTGAAAGGAATAGCTACGGAAATAGGTGGCCGTCAACTTGCTCATCATCCCGTGGCAGACCCACAGGACATTCTCCCCATGGAAGCGTTCCGGCAGCGTATCGATGACCTGGTAGAGCCTCGCGGCGACGTCCACCAGCGATTCCCCTCCGGGAAAACGGCTGAAAGGGTCTGCCTTGCGCTCCAGGTAGCGTGGATCGTCATATCCCACTCCCTCCAAGTCGCCGAAATCGATCTCGTGGATCCTCGGTTCCAGAACTGCCGTCAAGGAAAGCGCCTCCTCGATGCAGCTGGCTGTCTGCCGTGCCCGCAGCATCGGGGAGACCAGGATATGCCGGATCTGGTTCTCCGGTTGGTGCTCCTTCAGGATCCTTGCCGCCTCGCGCGCCTGCTCCCACCCTTTCTCGGTAAGGGAAACATCCACCATCCCGCAGATCTTCCGCCTGACATTCCACTCGCTCTCGCCATGGCGTACGGTAAACAGATACATGATTCCTCCTTCAGAGCGGCAACCGCTCTACCCTGCAGCCAGGAAATTCCTGACGCAATCGCGCCGACGAGGCGAAGACGACTGTCGCGTCACACGCGGCAAGGGATTCAGCCAGCACACGGGCGCCCTCTTGGATTTCCTCCGGGGAAATCGAGATCAGGTCGGAACGGCGTTTCGTCCGAAGGGCCTCGTCATATCCGTAGAGCTTGCGGCGGAAAAAGGTGCCCAAATCCTGATTCGGCCCTTTGGGACGCAACTCGATGCCGACATACGAAATCTTCGCCTTCTCCAGCTCGGAAGGGTCGGCCGGATGCAAGGCCTGCGCTTCCAGGCTCTTGCGATAATCCTCCAACGAAGCGGAAATCCTCGGGTCGCGGTAGGAGGAAAAGACAAACAGCCGCTCCATCAGGTCCGGCCTGGCGTCAACACCATAAGCCCCCCCGCGCATGCGTACCAAGTTCCACAGCCACCCAGTCGCCAGCATCTGGCTGAGCAGGGTCTGTGCCACCTGCAGACGGTCGGTCGTCTCCGGAGTCCTGCAGACCTGGCTGACATAGGCGACATTGCTCGGAAGGGCGAATGTACGCTTCAGATGCTCATCAGGACGGAGAAGCGTGAATGGACGACCCGCCTCCTGGCTGCGGCCGGCGGGGAAATGCCCGAGGAAACGAGACAGGGCATCCACCAAGGCACCGTCTCCACTGGTGGCGCCAACCACCAGCCTGCCACGCTGGCAGAGCAGTTTCTGGATTCCGAGCATCCGCTTTCCCAGAGCGGCGTAATCCGATTCCTTGATGCCGGCCAGCCAATTCCACTGGACGATACCCCCAAGTCGCTCGGCATCCTGGGCGGCTTCGGTAAAGACCGATGAGGCACACTGGCTGGCAAAAAGGGTCGCATTGTAGTTGATGCTGTCGGCAAAATCCCCTTTCAGGTCGCCCAGCGCCACTTTGATCCGTGCAGGATCCGCAAGGTCGGCACCCAGAAGAAGACGCGCTGCGAAGTCCAGCGCCTCGTCACGATCCTGGCTGAGGAATCCCATCTGGACGAAGAACCAGCCGCGGTTGGTCCGCCCGCGCATGTCGCTCGCGCTGTCTGTGACCACGTTGAAGCCTCCGAAAAGGCGCTTGATGGCAAGACTCACCGCCCTGCTGTCCAAGTCCCCGCAACCGGTCATGGTCAGCAACCGGCTGTAGAGGGTCAGCGGAAGGTATTCCTCCTCGGTGAAGTCGGAGACGTCGATTGCCAGCGTCACGTAGTCGATACCACAGGTGTACTGCTTCCGCCACCAGAGCGGCACTGCAGCCACGCTTCGTTCGTCATAGGCGTCAGGAACGATTTCCAGCGGAAGATCGGAAAGGGAAAGATGGGGCAACGTGGCAAGCACCCGGGGATCGTCGGCAGTATCCTCAAAGGCCTGGAAACGTCGGTTCTCCTCCTTTGTCCCCTCGTTCAAGGCGGCACGCGCCTTCTCGTCCAGCTCGTGCTTCTGCTCGACGAGATAACGCTCGTCGGGCACGACGCTGACCAGCACCCGATGATGGTTCGCGAGCAGGTGCTTCTCGATCCAGTGCTCGAAGTAGCGGCAATCCTTCGCGATCTCCTTTTCCAGCAGGTCGAGAACCGGAGCCGTCTCCATCGTGGCGAAAGGTCCCTTGCCATCCATCCACCCATGGACCGAACGGCTGAGGATCCGTAGTCCCATCGGCACGCTGCCGGTGATCTCCTGCTGCTTGAAGCGGGCGCGCTTCAGGCTGCTTTCGATTGCCTCGCGGCCGATGCCCTCCTGGCAGATCTGCTCCAGGCTGGCAAGGATCACCCGTTCCGCCTCATCGGCGCGGGCCGGATCGATCCCCTTGAAACCGACCAGGAAGGTCATGTCACGCAAATCGGCGATCATGCCGCTCTCCGGGGAGATATCCTCTGCAAGGCCGCTGTCCAGCAACGCTTTGTACAACGGACAGCTCGGGTCGTCCAGCAACAGGTCGACGATGGTGTTCAGGGTCAGGATCGACAGGCTGTCGTCGGCAGGTTCGGTAGCCCAGCCAAGGACCACCGAGGCATCGCCACGCTTGCCTCCCGCTTCCTTCGGAGCAAGGAAACGGACCCTGGCGTCCGGCTTCCACGTGGTGCTGCGCCGAGGGGCCGGAAGCGGCTCCGTATGGGGGGCGTCATGCAGGTAACGCGCATCCAGCATGTCCAGGATCTTCCGCATGTCGTTGTTCCCATAGACCAGCAACCGGCAGTTGCCGCTGGCATAGTGGTTCCGGTAGAACTCCTTGTACCGTTCCCAGGAAAGGTCGACAATCGAGATGGGATTTCCTCCCGACTCGTAGGCATAGCAGGTGTCGGGGAAGAGGCTTCGGCTGACACCTCGGGCGACGATGGAGTCATGGTCGTTGGCAGAGCCGAGCATCTCGTTGAAGACCACCCCTTCCCAATGCCCTCCCTTTCCATCGTCAACCAGGCGCACGCCTTCCTGCTCAAAGGTCTCCCTGCGGAGCAATGGGGCGAAAAGGGCATCGGCATAGACGTCCAGCAGATTGTCGAAATCCTTGGGAAGCGGACTGGACGCCAGGTAGATGGTCTTGTCCGGATAGGTCATGGCGTTCATGTAGGTGTTGACGCTCGATTTGTCCAAGGTGATGAAGGGGTCGTGGACCGGATAACGGCGCGAACCGCTCAAGGTGCTGTGCTCGAGGATGTGGGCGACACCGGTATCGTCCTCAGGAAGGGTGCGGAAGACAAAGCTGAAAAACTGCTCGTTGTCCCCGTTCTCCACAAAACAGACTTCCATGCCGCTGGCATGGACGAAACGATATCCGACTGCCTGATATTCTGCAAGCGGCCGTACCTCTTGCAACGTGAAATGGGCGATACAGTCGCCAACAGCTGGTTGATCCATATAGCGTAACCGTATCCGAAAGTCGTCCATTTGGCAACTTGCGGAACGAGGCTGATTGGTCCATGCTAGGCTATGCATCATTTTGGAGCCCATACCAGCGTTGCAAAAGGTCTGTGCAATGCAGTTGCGAACGCCCATGCCATCGGAGCGGACGCTTTCGCCCTTTTCACCAAAAGCCAGCGGCAATGGACCGCCCCGCCGCTCAAGGAAGAAGACATCCAGCGCTTCAGAAGCGCCGTCTCCCGGTTTCGGTTCGACCCCAGACAGATCCTTCCCCATGCCAGCTACCTCGTCAACTTGGGCAACCCCGAGCTGGAAAAACGCCAGAAAAGCCTCGACGCCTTCATCGTGGAGCTGGACCGGGTCCGGCTTCTGGGACTCTGCAAGCTGAACGTCCACCCCGGCAGCCATCTGGGACGCATTCCCGTGAAAGAGGAACTGCGCTTGATTGCCGACAGCCTTGACCGGGCGATGGAGCAGGTCCCCGGAATCCACCCTATCCTGGAGACTACCGCAGGTCAGGGAGGCAACGTCGGAAGGACATTCGAGGAGATCCGTGACATCATCGCCCTCTCCACCTATCCTGAGCGGCTTGGTGTCTGCATCGACACCTGCCATTGCTTTGCCGCCGGTTACGACATCCGCACCCCGCAAGGGTATGAACAGGTGATGGAGCGCTTCGGCAAGGTCATCGGATTCGGGAAACTGGAAGGCATGCACCTCAACGATTCAAAGGGAAAGCTTGCCAGCCATGTCGACCGCCACGCCCCGCTGGGCAAGGGGGAGATCGGGCTGGTTCCCTTCGCCTTGATCGCCAAAGATCCACGTACCAGCGGCATTCCGCTGATCCTCGAGACTCCTGTGGAGGAGAAAAGTCCCGCTCCCAGACAATGGAAGGAAGAAATCGCCTGGCTACGGGGCCAGCGCACGAGCGAAACCGCTACAGGTACTCCGAGAAACGGTCGGTAACCACCTGAAGAATCTGCTGGTAGGCATCCTCCAAGGACTCCTCCACCAGCGTCATCTCCCCGCTTTGGTCGACCAGGCTCTGGCTTCGCAGATTCCAGAGCTGGATGTTCCCGGTGACAATCCAAAGGGGAATGTTTTCGATTTCGGTCTTTCCTTCCTCGCGGATTTCCATGGCAAGCAGGTAGGTCGCCCCAGGATTCTCCTGGCGCACCAGCCGCAACTCGTCCTCACCCATCTCCCCATCAAGCTTGACGATCGTGGAATCGACGCCCTTGCCAAGCAACCAGCTGGAAAGCGACGCTTCGACCCGTTCGCTGTCGAATGGGCCCGCATTCACGACCCCCACCAGCATGGCCGAGCCGCTGTACTTGCTGACCCGATGGTAAGGAAAGGAGACCTGGCTGGACTGATAGGCGGCCTCGAGGGACGCATAGAGGCTGGCATCCAGCACCGGACGCAACCGCTCCAACTTGTCGGCGATATCCAGCGAGAAAACGATCGATCCCTTGTCGCTGATCGCCACGCTGTAGGGGACAAACTGGAATTGCCCCCGCTCCCCGGAGCCGAAAAGCAACGAGTCGGTACGGGGCTTTCCCCAGACATCGGTTGCGTCGAAGGTGGCCCTGACCGAGGCGTCCACCACTTTCGGGTTGAACAAGATCTGGCGGCGACGCACCTTGACCACGACCTTCGGCCCGCGAGGATCACGTTTGGAGAGAGAGATCCGTATGGCGTTCATATACGAGACGGCAAGTTTCACCAAGCCCTGCACGTCGTACGAGGATGGCTGGGTGGCACAGGCATAGACCGCATCGAGCAACGTGGAAATCGCGACACCGTCACGGTTGTTGCGATAGGCCTCGTCCACGTCTGCCATCAATCCCTTGACCAGCGCGTCCTGCTGGATCTTCGCCTTCTGCAGGTCGGTCCTGCGGGACTCGATGGCACTGGTGCTCGCCTCCGCCATCAACCAGATGTCCGGGCCACTCCCGAACTCCCGGACCACGCCCAGGTCATACTCGGGCAACTTGTCGGTGGTAGAGAAAGTACGCCACCCACTGACGCTGACATCTTCTCCCAAGGACTCGGAGAGTTGGGAAAGAATATCGGAAAGCGCTTCAAGACGGGCGTTGAAACTGTTGGAGTCGCTTCCATGGCCGACAAAAACGGTCACCCCCTGCCGGGGAATCGGATGGCTGACCCACGAAGGACGGAGCGCCGTGCCGTCAAGCACCTTGCAACCGACGGCAAGAAAGGCAAGACAAGGAAGAACTACCAGTGGTAGCCAACGCCGCACAAAAGCTGATACCCGTCCTGCCATGCCCGCTTCTCCTCTTGGTTCCCATAGTATAGCAATCTCCCGCTGACCGCGAAAGAAACCGAGGTGGTCACCATCGTCCGCCAAGTGACCGACGCGCTCGCCCCGAGGGCGAAGGGCGAGGCGATTCCCATCCTCACCGCCGCACCAATCGAGCTGTTGCGGAGGAACCAAGTATGGCTGACGCTGGAAAGAGGCCAGAGTTTCTCAAGCCCTGCCTCGAAAAGCAGGTGCCTGTCGAAGCCGGCCACCGCAAGGGACAGTTGAAAAGGATAGGGCCAGGAAAGACTCCACGAAAGCTCCCCCCCAAGGGGGAAGATGCTGAACCAGCCCTCCACACCCTGCCCGCTGGCTGGAACAAGTTCCTGACCGAGCCGGATTCCGTGGTCGCTGAGGGCATCAAGGCGGACAACTTCCCCATAGACATCCCGGGCTACCAATAATCCTGTCCGTCCTTCCGCACTCCTGCTCTGGCAGACCAGTCCCGGCTTGAAGGAGAACCCCTCGGCGGGACGGGCAAGATAGAGTTCCTCCAACACCACTGCGTCCGAAGCGGGAGGATACAGCAACAGCAAATCATAGGAAAGCTGGCTCTCCAGCAACTTGCGCAGCCGCCCTTCCCAGCCGCTGGTGGCGACAAGAGGCCGCTCGACGATCGAGTTTCCACCCGCAAGGAGTGTCACCTCAAGACTGGTGACCGAATCATCCTGGCTGAACGAGGAGAGGGTCACCAGCAGGTTTTCCCCTTCCAGCCCCTTGGCCGCATGGCGCACCGCCAGAGCGACAGCCCGCTCCGCCTGTGGGGCGCCAGAGGCGTCGATCCGCACGGAGAGCGCTCCCAACGGAGAGAGCAGGCAAAGGGTCAAGGCCAAGGCCCAAAACGGCCGCATTACCGCGCTCCAATCTCCAGGATACGGCAGATCAGACGGGCGCTGTCCCGCATGGCAGGAAGCGCCGCCCATTCATAGACCGAATGGAGATTATGCCCGCCGGTGAAAAGGTTCGGACAGGGGATATGACGGTCATGGGCCATTCGGGCGCCATCGGTACCGCCACGGATCAGCGACTCGTACAGTGGCATGCCAAGTTCCTTGCCTGCCTGCCAGATGCAGTCGAGCACCAAAGGCTTCTTTCTGGCCTCCTCGACCATGTTGTAGTACTGATGTTTCACCTCGACATCAATCTTGCAACCGGGATAGGCCGCCTCCATCGCCTGGCTCAGGCTCTGCATGACGCTGATGCGGCGCTCGATCTCCTCGTTCTTGAAGTCGCGCAGCAGAAAGCTCAGCGTGCACTCGTTCAGCGCCCCTTCAATCTTCATCGGAGCGTAGAAGCCATACCTTCCGTCAGTCGCCTCGGGGCTCTCGGCCTGCGGCAGGCTGGACAAGATGCGGCTGGCAACGGTAATCGCATTGACGATCCGCCCCCGGCCGCTACCGGTATGGTAGCTGACGCCGTGGATGTGAAGCCGCACACCGGCGGCACTGAAGCACTCCTGCTCGATCGAGTAGCGTGGGCCGCCGTCAACGGTATAGCAGAAGTCACAGCGGATCTTGTCGTATGGAAAACAGTCCATACCCATGCCGGTCTCCTCGTCGGAGGTGAAATAGACCTCGACGGGACCATGCTGGATAGTGGAGTCGGCAAGGATTCTCTTGACCACACCCATGATTTCGGCGACACCCGCCTTGTCATCGGAACCAAGCAACGTCGTGCCGTCACTGGTGACCAAGGTCTCCCCTTGGTATTGCGCCAGCTCCGGGTTCTCGCTGGCTGCGATCACCAAACCATTGGGCAGGGTAACGTCCCCTCCTTGGTAGCGCTCGATGACCTGCGGCTTGACGCCGTTGCCCTTCACATCGCTGGCAGTGTCCACGTGTGCCATCAACCCGATGGTCGGCTTGCGCTCCTTGCCCTTGCTGGCCGGTATGCGGCCGATCAGCACACCATGCTCGTCCAGTTCCGTATCCTTGACCCCAAGGTCCTGCAGTTCAGCCTGCAACATCCTGAGCAGATCCCATTCGATATCGGTCGAGGGATGTTTGCCCTGCTCGGCGGCAACCTCGCTGCTCTGGGTATCCACCTGCGCATAACGGACAAACCGCTCCAATATATCCTGTGCCAACGCGTCACGTTCCATCTGTAAGCTCCTCTGGCATATTTAAACACAAGGAGCAGGAATTGTACACGCACAGAAAAGCCACGGGGCTCCCCCCGTGGCAGGACAAAGGACTGGATTGCTTCTATTTGTGAAGGGATGACCAGAGATCGTTGAAATGATCCATCAGCTTGCTCTTGTTGGCGGCCAGATACCCATAATCCAGATCCTTCAACCCAAGTGTGTTGTTGGCGGGAAGGTCGCTCGCCTTGCAGTTCCTGTTGGTCCCGCGGCCGGCAAGGTCGGCACGCCTGTCCTGGAACTCCTTGGAAGCAAGCAGGTCCATCATGGCCTGGGCCGCGACAAGGTTCGGAGCGTTCTTCACGATGGCAGCGCCACCAGGCATGGCGGTATTTCCCTCCTTCATGTAGACAAGGCGCATGGTCGCTCCTCCTTGGGCAATGATGCCGGCAGGGGTCGACTCATACGAAAGGCCAACGGCATACTCGCCTTCATTGACTAGGTTGAAGACATCCTTGGAGGAGTTGGTAGAGTAGCAGAGCGGAATCAGACGGGCAATATAATCCCACCCTTTCTGGTCGTCGAACGTATCGCCCATGACAGCAAGGACGGTCTGCAGTTGCCGGTATCCGGAAGAACTTGCATCCGGGGCCGCGATGATGATCTTGCCTTTAAGCTTCGGGTTGAGCAAGTCCGCATATCCCTCGACGGTCACACCAAGCTCCTTCAGCACGTCCGGATTGACCACCAGGCACATGACCTGGACATCGTAGAAGGTGTAGTAACCCGTCGGATCATGGAAATCCTGCTCCGTGTCATTGACCGAAGTATACGGCTGGAGGATGTCGTGGTATTTGTCCCCATCAGCCGCGAACATGCCGCCAATGACTACATCGGCTCCGCTGGTAGCATCACTTCTGATCTTCGTTGCAAGCGTGCCGACCGAGTCTGCGACAATCTCGATCTTGCAACCCGGATAGAGCCGGTTCCACTCATCGAGCAGGATATCCTGTTGGGTGGCATCCATCGTCGTGTAGACCGTCAGGGTCCCCTTCACCTCGTCAGCGCTCTTTGCCCAGGAGGGGCGGGTCGCGGACGAAACGCCGCCCTTCGTCGTCTGCTCGCTTGCTCCCCCTGCAAACGCGGTGAGGCAAGCCATTGTTGCCAGCACAGTGGCAAGTACCAGTTTTTTCCTCATTTTTTATCTCCTTTTTCCCGAATGGCTTCGGGGTTCTCACAGATGGACATCCTCCGCCTTGGTGCACTTCAGGTAGACAGCCAGACAGATGATGGTCAGGAGCGTGGTTATCGTCGCGAACGCGGCGGCCTCGCCGTATACCCCATTGTTGATGGCGACATACGTACCGATGGTAAGCGTGATGGTACGATTGTTATACAGGATGACGCCACTGCTCATCTCGGTGATAATCGAGACCCAGCTCAATACCGCTCCACTGATGATGCCGCTTCCCATCATCGGCACAGTAATCTTCACGAAAGTGTTCAATTTGCGCGAGCCAAGACTGATTGCCGCTTCCTCGATGCTTGGACTGATTTTCATCATCGCAGCCGTGGCGCTTCTGCTGGTGAACGGCAACCTCCTGATGGCAAGGGCAACAATCATGATGGCCAAAGTCCCTGCGATGCAAACCGGTGGCTTGCTGAACACGATGACCAAGGCGATGCCGATGACGGCGCCTGGCATGATGTAGGGCAACATGGAGATTGTGTCGATCAGATGGTTCAGCGGATTGCTCCTGCGAACAACCAGGTAGGCGATCATGACGGCAATCACTACGATGACGGCCAGTGTCAAGAAACTGATGACCAGCGAGTTTCCGATAGCCCTGAACAAGTTTTTGCTAAAGGCCTTCTGGTAGTTGAGCAAAGAGTAGCCCTTAAGAAGAATGCTGTGATTGTACCTGCGGAAAGACATGTAGATGACATAGAGCTGGGGCATCATCGACAGAGCCACGACCAAGTAGCAGTAGGCGTGCATCAAAACACTGCCCACCCCTTTCGGCTCTTTTACCGCAACCGGGTGCAACGCGTTCATCGTGAACCGGAAGCGGCTGGTAGCCGCTTTCTGAATCAGAAAAATTACTCCTGTGACAATGACGGCAAGCACGCTGATGGCGGCCGCAAAATGGTAATCCGCACCATTCTCACCGAGGTATTCGTTGTAGATCAGCACCGGAAAGGTCATGAACCCGCGCCCGATAAGCAACGGCGTGCCGAAATCAGCGAATGAACGCATGAACACAAGCAATGCCGCCGCCAGAATGGTCGGCATCGTCAGGGTCATGATGACCTGGAAGAAACGTTTGACCCCTTTGCATCCCATGCTCTCGGCAGCCTCCATCAAGGTGCTGTCGATATCCCGGAAGGCCCCATTCATATAGATGACCACCAAAGGAAAGAGTTTCAATGTCTGTACAAGCACGATACCTTGGAAGCCATAGATGGAGAACGGCTTCAGCCCGATCCCCCTGACCAGCTTCGTCAATAGGCCGTTGTTTCCCATCAAGAGAATCCATGCATACGCCCCAATAAACGGAGCGCTCATCGTGCACAGCAGGCAGACCACGAACAAGAACCGTCTCCCCTTCAGGCGGTAAAATGAATAAAAATAGGAGAAAGGAATCCCCAGCAACAGGCTGAACGCCATCACGGAGACAGCGATGCGGAAGCTGTTTGCGATCGTCGAGTAATAATAGGGTTTTGAGAAGAAGCGGTGAAACGCATCCAATGAAAACCGGCCGTCTTTCAGAATGACCGCCTCTTTCAGCAATCCGGCAATCGGATAAACGAGGAAGAAAAGGAAGAGCAACAAGATCAAGACGGCAGAGATGTTCCAGAATTCACATATCCTTCGTTTTGCCATAGCGCTCCCTCACAACCCAAGGTCGTTGTGCACACCCTGCATGATGCTCTTGCCAGAGGATGCGTCAAACAAGTTGACCTTTCTCGTATTTGCCTGAAGCGTGACACGGGAACCTGGAGGCATGATTTCCTCCATATCGGACTCCTGGACAAGTTCGGCAAGCTCTCCGGTATCCAGTTTGGTGAAATAATGGGTATTCAAGCCGAGGAACACGCTGTCCTCGATTACGGCCTTTATCCCTGCATGGCCTTCCGCCTCGATATGCAACTCCTCCGGCCGGCAGGAAACTTGGACGGCCATGCCATTCCTGCACAGGGCAAGGTCCACAAAAGGTGCCTCCATCCGGTAGCCGTCCCCGAGCACGACAAAGGCCCTGTCCCCCTCGATGGAGAGGGTACCCCTGAGTATGTTCGACTTGCCGATAAAGGTAGCGACAAACAAGTCGGAAGGACGCATGTAGATGTCTTTCGGCCTTCCGCATTGGTGAATCACTCCCTCCCGCATCACGGCGATGCGGTCGCTGATTGCCATGGCCTCCTCTTGGTCATGGGTCACATAGACCGTTGTGATACCAACGTCGTGCTGAATCTGTTTGATGACAGTCCTCATCTCCACCCGGAGCTTGGCGTCCAAATTGGAAAGCGGTTCGTCCATCAGCAGCACGTCCGGATTGATGCACAGGGCACGGGCAAGTGCCACGCGTTGTTGCTGGCCACCGGAAAGACGCTCAGGCATACGGTCGGCGAGCATCTCTACATGGACAATCCTCAAGTATTTGTCGGCCCGCTCACGTATCTCCTCGGCAGGGAACTTGCGGTTCTTCAGCCCGAACTCGACGTTCTTGCGGACCGTCATGTTCGGGAAGATGGCATAGTTTTGAAAGACCATACCGATGTTACGCTTGGCGGGATCCAAGTCATTGATACGCCTCTCATTGAAGAAGAAGTCTCCTCCCTCGATTGAATTGAACCCCGCGATCATGCGCAGCAGAGTCGTCTTGCCACAGCCCGAAGGGCCGAGCAAGGTGAAAAACTCTCCATTCCTGATAGCAAGTGACAGGTCTGCGATGACCGTGTTGGCTCCGTAGCGTTTCACTGCATGCTGGATGGTAATCGTCACGCTCATGGTTTCTCTCTCAACCCTGCTTCCAATGGGAAAGCAGATACCGTTCGGCCTCGGCGCTCCACAACCCGTTGTGCGCATCGATGATATCGGCGATTGCGGCGCATCGCGCGTCCTTTGCTCCCAGCCCCCGGAACTCCTCCAAGGCGGTCAGGGGCATGTCGATATGGGTATAGATCAGCTTCTTGCCACCAGGCAGCTGAGGCTGGTGGAGCGTTACCTCCGCCGCGCAGTTCAGACCTCCGACATGGGTCACCATCACCGCCGGGTCGAGGATTCCCTGCTCGGTCATCCGGAGCGACTCCTTCATGTCCTCGGTGTTGCCGCCGGTGGTGCCGATGACATGGGTCGCGTTGTAGTGGACGTCGTAGAAGTTCAACGGCGCATGCAGGTTCTTGTCGGTCGGACCGGCAAAGAAGTTCAGGCACCCGTCCCGGCCAAGCAAATCCCCTGCAGTCTCGATCACGCTGGCGATCGGGGCGAAACAGAAGACATCGTCAAAGCCATCGGGGGCGTAGGCGGCCCGGATCTCCTTCGCCACATCACCCATCGCCGAGGTGTCGACGATCTCGATACGGACACCGAGCTTCTGCTGCTCCTCCCGCGGAAAGAGCTTCCGCGCCCGGGCAAGTCGTTCCTTGTTGATGTCGGTCAGGACAATCAGCGAAGGACGGTTGTCGATATGGACCGCATAGGTCAGCGCCCCCAACCCCATCGGGCCGGCAGCGGCGACCAAGGCCATCTTTCCTCCCCGTTTCACCCCCATCGAATGGACGTAGGAGCCCATCTTGGTATGGAAGCAGGCGTGGAAGGCGCCGATGCAGCAGGACATCGGCTCGGCAAGCGAGGCCTCGAAGTAGCCATCCCCGTCGTAGCGCAGGAGACACCCCAGTTCCATCACCTCGTGGGGCAGGATGCAGTAGGTGGCGTCCCCGCCACAGTACTCGTAGGAATAGCCCGGAGAGAACATCGTCCCCTTGTAGTTCAGGGCCGGCTGGCTGGTGAACTTCATTCCTGGCTCGAACTGGTCCTTCCACTTCGCACCCACTTGGACGATGTCGCCGGCAAACTCGTGGCCGATGATGGCGGGATGCTCGGCGACGTCCGGATGGACCCTCTTGTGCTTGGTGCCCAGGATGGCGCACTTGTAGGTCGACATGCAGATCGTATCGGAAACGACCTTCACCAGTATCTCGTCGTCCTTGATGGGCGGCAGTTCGAATGTGTCAAGTCGCAGGTCATTCGCACCATGCAGACGGACAGCTGTAGCTTTCATCGTATACCTCGATCGGGAAGAACTCCCAATTCCATGGTATGGCCAGGAAAAGCTATTGTCAATGCAAATATTTTTGTTTCAAAACCAATTTATTTTCATTTTAAAGAAGCATCATGCGAGTTTACGAAAAACACCCGTATTTATATCGATTTTTCTGCATCTATTGTATCATTGCAAAACAGAAGGCGAACCGACAAGACTTCCTACAGAAGCCTCTTCAAGTTCTCCATATCGCTCAACATCTGGTATTTGACCAGAAACGCCGCATGATAGCAGCTCTCCTCGTAGCGCCGTTTCAGCACATCCAGCAACGGCATGACGTACGTTTCCGTCTCGGCGATGTACTGCGCCATTTTCTGCCTGGAGAATCCCCCCGCCATCAGAGAGATGTTGTTGCAACGGTCCAACACTTTCACGATGGTCGCGATCCGGTTTCCCGAAATGGCGTCATAGTACGCCTTTTCCCAGCCGTTAGGCCGCTCCTCCGGTTTCGTCACCAGCCGTACCGCCTGGCGCGCCACCGGGCCGACAGGAAGATCCTCTGGCTGGATCCTCTTTCCGTTTCCGTCCAGGCAGTCCTCGCACACATCATGCAAAAGCAGGGCCGCGATCAAGTCATCCTCATGCAACTGGAGCGCCAGCGCATGGCAGGACATGAGCAAAGGATGATAGATATACGGGACCTTTCCGTTTCCTTTCCGGTACTGGCCTGCATGCATCTTTCTTGCATACGGGAGAGCCGCCGCCGTCTGCCTCGCTCCTGAACCTTGGGCGAAACTCCGGATGAACGCATACATGTGGTCCACCGAGAACATCTGGTCCTTCAGTTCCCACGAAAAAGAACCCGCAGGGCTTGTGGAACAAAGTTCGGCAATCGTCGTGTCCAGGACCTCCGCAAGGCTCTCCAGCTTCTCGAGCTGTGGCAGATAGACATCATGTTCCCAGGCGCTTACCGTCTGGAAAGAAACCCCCACCAGGTCCGCGACTTGTCCCTGCGACAATCCTTTCCGTTTCCGGCAATACAGAAGATTCTTCCCAATCCGCATCCCAATCCCCCCAAGAGGACGGCGTTCCCGCAAGCATCCCCCAGAGGTACAGTGTACAAGAGAAGCCACCGAAACAACAGCAAGCCACCCAAGAACTCCGGATCGTCCCGACTCGTGCCCGGCTTGCATGCCACCAAACAAAATGGCCCTCCTGGGAAAGAGGGCGCAGAAAACCGAGTGCAGGAAGCGCTCAGCCGAGCAAAGGCTTCCTCACGTGCTCGTCGAAGAAGGCGTCGAACGTATCGGCGGTCAGTCCGGTGAAAACGGTGCCGTCGATCATCAGGTTGGCGCCGGGCTCCTTGCAGTGGCCCATGCAGAGCGTGCCCCCGAGGCTCACCTTGTCCTCCAGATGGTTCTTTTTGATCTCATCCTGCAGCATCTGGAAGATCTGCGGGGATCCCTTCACATGGCAGGAACTGCCAAAGCACACTTCGATTTTCATACCTTCTCTCCTTTTTCACGTCTCTGGTCCAGGCGCGTGTTGCGGAACCACAGGCAGATATCAATGCTGACCATACAGGTGTTCAGATAGTAGAACCAATAGGCCAGGTTATAGGAATGCAAAATGGTCTTGGCGACGATGCCGCAGAGGTAGCCGATGACGATGAAGACCTCGAAGAAAAGGCTCTTTCCCTGGGCCGTGCGGCTCTTCAGCGAGCGTCTGATCGAGAGCGGCCAAGACAGGCCGAAGCAGATGACCATCACCGTCTCCAGCAGGCTGGCGACCATGTTCCCATTAGAGTTCATACGTTGCCTCCTTGTTCATATCCGGTCGGCGATAGTCCGGCAGCAACTTCGGGGAGTAGGTCCCGCCGGTGATACCGGCACCAGTCCTCTCCTTGTTGAACGCGTCGACGTGGCAGAGCGTCAGTTTGCCGACCTGCACCTCCTTGCTGCGCGCGGCGGCGACTTTTCCGGCATCACGGCCGAAGACAATCACGTCCAGCAGGCTGTTGCCCATCAGACGGTTGCGGCCATGGATGCCTCCCGAAGCCTCGCCCGCGACGAACAGGTTCCTCACGTTGCTCTCGCAGTTGGTATCGATCTCCACGCCTCCGTTCTGATAGTGCAGGGTCGGATAGACGAGAATCGGCTCCTTGCGGATATCGATGCCGTACTTGGCGAACATGCGCAGCATGGCGGGAATCCGCTTCTCGATCGTCCCTGCTCCATTCTTCAGCTCGATCATCGGGGTATCCAGCCAGACACCCATGCCGCCGGTCGGGGTGGTGATGCCCTTGTGCTCGCCCTTGCACTCGCGGATGATCGCCGCGGCCTCGACGTCACGAGTCTCCAACGGATGGACGAAGACATCTCCGTCGCAGTTGACCACCTTGGCCCCCAGGGAACGGACCTTCTCGGTGACCAAGGCACCGAAGATCTGCTCGGGGAAGGCGGCACCGGTGGGGTGGTACTGCAAGGTATCGGCATACAGCAGGCGGGCACCCGCACGGTAGGCAAGGACCAAGCCGTCGGCGGTGGCGCCGTAGTGGTTGCTGGTCGGGAATCCCTGATAGTGGAGCCGGCCGGCTCCGCCAGTGGCGATGACCACGGTCTTTGCCCGGGCGATCCTGACCTCTTTGGTCTCCATGTTGAGCAGCACTGCTCCCGCACAATCGCCTTTCTCATCCTTCAGAAGCTCGATCGCGCTGGTGAAATCGACTACAGGCACGCCGAGGTTCATCACCTCGTCGCGCAGGGTGCGCATGATTTCGGCACCGCTATAGTCCTTGGCGGCGTGCATCCTCTTGCGGCTGGTCCCGCCACCATGGGTGGTGATCATCACTCCGTCCTTGTCCTTGTCGAACTCCACTCCAAGCGAGTCCAGCCACTGGATCGCCTCGGGAGCCTCGTTGACCAGCTTGTAGACCAGCTCCTTCTTGGCGGCGAAATGCCCGCCCCCATAGACGTCCAGGAAGTGGATGGCGGGAGAGTCTCCCGGCTTGTCCGCGGCCTGGATGCCGCCCTCGGCCATCATGGTGTTGGCGTCACCCATGCGGAGCTTGGTCACCACCATCACCTTGGCGCCGGCGTTGTGCGCCTCGATGGCGGCCGAGGCACCTGCACCGCCACCACCGATGACCAGGACGTCGACGTCATAGTCCACATGGGAAAGGTCGACGTCCTTCGGGTTGATCCGGCTGCGCCCCTGCAGCAGGTCGGCCAGCTCGAGGGGAACCTTGTCCCCTTTGTTCGGGCCAATCCGGAGCGTGGCGAACTGGCTCTTGATATAGTCTGGATGATAGGTGGAAAGGACCTGGTCCTTCTCGTCAGCCGTCATGCGGCGAGGCTCCAAAGCGGCATTTGCCGCGCGCTTTGCCTCGACTTTCTTGATGGATGCCAGCAATGTCTCGTCAGTATACATGGCTCTTCCTCACTTCTCGATATCCCTGTGCTCGTACAGGTCTTTCAACTGGTCGTTGCTCTTGGCCATCAGATCCTCGAGATCCTTCTCGAACTTGCCTTCCTTGATTTCCTGTACCCGTTCGTCCACGTGGACCGAATGGGGCGCCAGGTAGCGGCCGTTCAGACGACGGGCGAGCAGGGCGACCTGCGGGTGGCTGATCTCCGCCGGGCAACGGACAGAGCAGATACCGCACATGACGCAGTCGAAGGAAAGTTCCGCCACTTTGGCGAAATCGCCCCGTTGCGCGTAGGCGATGTACTGCATGACCTTCAGGCCCTGGGGACAGGCGCGGGTACAGGCGTTGCAACCGACACAGCTGTAAATCTCCGGATAGAGCTGCATCATCACCTGCTGCTCCGGCTTGACCTTCCTGATGTCGTAGACCTGCTTGACGAGCGGGAAGAAGGGAAGCGTCGCCACGTACATCTCGTCCTCGACCTTCGTCTGGCAGGCAAGGGCGGTCTTCAGCTGCTGCTGGCCCTTGATGCGGTAGATTGTGGCGCAGGCTCCGCAGAACCCATTGCGGCATCCACAGCCGCGCACGAGCTGGTAGCCGGCGTACTCCATGGCCTTCATGATGGTCAGGTTGTCGGGAACCAGATACTGTTTTCCAAAGAAATAGACATGCACCATTTGCACACTCATATCCACATGCTCCTCATCAATACTCGTTCGGCAGTGCATCCAGCTCGTCAAACCGGAATACCGGACCGTCCTTGCAGACGTACTTGCTGCCGATGTTGCAGCGTCCGCACTTGCCGATACCGCATTTCATGCGCATCTCCATGGTCGTATAGACCTGGTCCAACGCGAAACCCAGCTCCTTCAACCCCGCAAGCGTAAACTTGATCATGACCGGAGGTCCGCAGATCAGCACCTTGCTGGAAAGAGCCGGCTGCAGTTCCTTCACATAGTTGGGAACGAAGCCGACGTGGCCGTCCCACCCTTCCTCCTCACGGTCGATGGTAAGGCGGACGTCGATCGAGCCATCCTTTCCCCACTCCTCAAGCATCTCATGGTAGTCTACCAGATCCTCCTTGGAGCGGGAGCCGTAGATCACCATCACCTTGCCGTAGTCCTGCCGCTTGGCACGGACGTAGTTGATGACGCAGTGCAGTGGCGCCAAACCGATGCCGCCGGCCACAAAGACCAAATCATGTCCTTTCAGTTCCGTATCCACAGGAAAGGGCCTGCCATAGGGACCGCGCACCAGAATCTGGCTGCCTGGCTCCAAATCGTGCAGGTACCCGGTCACCCGGCCCACCTTCTTGACGCTGAACTCGATGAAATCCTGCTCGGTCGGACTTGAAGTGATCGAGATCATCGACTCCCCTTGACCGGGGATGGAAAGCATGGCGCACTGTCCAGGCTTGTGCTCGAACGGCTTGCCCCCTTCAGGAGCGGAAACGTAGAAGGACTTCACGTCCGGCGTCTCCTTGACGATCCTCGTCACGACCGCAACATGCGGAATCAATGCTTCCTTGTCCATCACGCATCCTCCCCGAGCGTCTTGATCACCTTGACGATATGCATATGGATCGGGCACCGCTCAAGGCAACGGCCACAACCCACGCATCCATAGACCCCTTGGTGTTCCTCGGGATAGTAGACCAGCTTGTGCATGAAGCGCTGCCGGAACCGCTCCTTCTGGGTACGTCTGGGATTGGCTGCCGCCATCTGGGTGAAGTCCGAGTACATGCAGCTGTCCCAGCAACGATACCGCTGGACCCCGTGACCTGTGTCGAAGTCACGGATGTCGAAACACTGGCAGGTGGGACAGACGAACGTACAGGTGCCACAGCCTAGGCAAGACTGGGAAAGCTGGTCCCACTCGGGCGAATCGAACAGCTCGAGCATCTTGGCGTCCTTGCCGAACTTGTGCATGTCCAACTTCCCGAAAGGAAGCTTCTCCACCACCTTCCGCACCGCTTCCCTCTGGCGCTCGACCACCGTATCGTCACCATCGGTGAAAAGGGAATCAAGGCTTTCCAGCAGCTTCCTGCCCTTCTCGGTATTGGCCTCGAAGTAGTAGCCGTCGGCGCACTTGTAGCTGTCGATGTCGGCACCACCCTTGGTGGCGTCGATGCCGTACAGCGAGCAGAAGCAGGTGCTTCTCGGCTTGGTGCAGGCGAGGCTGATGATGGTTGCATGGCGACGGCGGTTCTGGTAATAGGTATCCACCGGGTCGGCAAGGAAGACGGAATCCAGGATCTTGAAGGAGGCGACATCGCACGGACGCACCCCGAAAACCACGAAATCCTCGCTTTCCCTGCGCGGGTCGACCACCTCGATCTTGTCCTGCTGGAAGCGGAAGGCCGCCAAGGTCTCGCTCTGCGGGAAGAAGAAGTCCTTGGCGCTGCGCAACGTGTTGGGAGCCTCGAAGTAGACCGTCCCTTCTTCGTAGCGCTCGAAAGCCGCGCTCATGTTCTCCCGCACCGGCAGATAGAGCGCCTCGTTTTTGGCAATCGCCTTGAAGAA
>Ga0256404_1004349_pt1 | contig 26978 bp, 18 predicted proteins | sample RumenRJG_01DNA_FD_185990 | JGI IMG/M metagenome (GOLD analysis project Ga0256404, IMG submission 185990) | Bovine rumen microbial communities from Lethbridge, Alberta, Canada - RJG_01 | ecosystem: Host-associated > Mammals > Digestive system > Stomach > Rumen | place: Canada: Alberta | collected...
GGTTAATAACGGTGTGCTTCATATCACACTTCCTCGCACTCAGAAAGCTGAGAAGGAGACAAAACGCATTGAGGTCGCATAACCCCGGCGTTGCTGCTCAGTGGTATTACAGGGACTGTTCTCTTCATGGGATCAGCCCCTTTTTATTGTGATTGTATAGCGACCTATTTAGAGTGACATAAGCAAAATCCTATTTATGTTTAGCCGGTATCATCAGCATATAGTCTGAGGGTACCGGCTTTTTTCGTCCCTTCCGCAATATTCTTGACAAAACTTTGTACTTTTGTAACATTATTATGAAGCTGCGGGCAGTCATAGAGCGAATTACGTATCAGAATGGCGAGAACGGCTATTCGATACTGAAGGCACGAGTGAAGGGGTATGACGACCTCGTCACCTTAGTCGGCAACATGCTCGACGTGACCGTAGGCACGGTGCCCGTGGCTGACGGACAGTGGAAGGTCAACCGTCAGTATGGCAGTCAGTTTGTCGTGGAGAACATCATCGAGCACGACAGCAAGCGTCTTGCCGAAGTCGACGGCATCGGTCCCAAGCGCATCAAGAAGATCCACGACTCATGGATGAAACAGCTCGACATCAAGGACGTATAACAAATAGCCCATGAACTACGAAGACATCTGGCAGATACAGGACGAGATAACGGCAGCGGTCAACTCCCTTGGCTTTTCCCTATGGGACTTGCACTACGACCGTGCTTCCTTCGCCTTCCACATGGAGTTGAACGAGCATCTTCCTGACGAAGCGCTGTCGTCCTTTTGCTCCCAGATGCCCATGTCAGCAGACTATGATGGCGAGGGAAATCATGGATCGTTATTTTCAGTCAATGTCTGAAAGTCTCAATATCAGCCACAAATCCGTAGCCTTGACATTCACAAGTACCATCGTCATAGACAACAACTTCCGGGCACCCACATTCGGGACAAAGCAAACCATCCATAACCAGAGATTCTATTTGAACAATGCTTTGAGTATATCGCCCAATCCGAATGTCGTGCGGCGATAGACACGGTTGTACAAGGCTTTCTTAGGATGCAAGATACCCATGCCCCTTTTGCCATAACCAGGAATCAGCGCTCGCTTGATAGCTCTCTTCGCCTGCCCCGTCGTCCGTGCGCTGATACTTCTCTTGATCGACGGTTTTCTGAATCCGAATTTCATAGGCGATCCTTCCTTTATATATTACTTACAACGGCAAATATACGACTTATTTTTCAAAGTCGCATATCTGCCTAAGCTTTTTTATTCGTACATATCTGAGCTGCCATTGACTCCCCGACTACGATAAGTTTTGTAGAACTTGTCTGGTCCGCCAATCTTGAAGTACGCGCGCTTCTGCTTCTGTGTACTGTAGCAGTCGGTCTGTTCACGTACTTTCTGTACTGCAGCTTTCTTGGAATAGTTGGTGACACCGCTCACATAGAAGTTGTTCTCGATGTGCTGCAAATTCTTGCAATCACTGTCGAATGAGTATGCGATGCGGTTCTTGAACTTCACAGGTGACGAGCCCTCCGAGTAGCTGGCTACAATGGCAGTTCGCTTCGGGAAGTCTTTCGTACGCTCGCAGGTCTTGACAAAGCGAGGAGACACCTTGTACTCGCTGATGACTTTGTAGGCGTGAGCCGGGATGCAGACGATCTGCTTCTCCTTCGTCGTAACGCCATGCGACTGTCCTTTCACGAGCTTTGCCAATGCAGAAGTCGTAGTCGGTACAAAATATTGCGTCGGCCAAAAGCCATTCGCACTCCAATAGGTCTGGCTGACACCATATCCCATCGAAGCAACCTCGGCAGTGCTCGTGGTGTACTCCCGATTATTAAAATAGTCATTCGCCTCACCGTTGAGGATGAAGAAAGTCTTGTCCATATCGATAAACAAGTCCTTGTCAGTCTTGTTCTGAAGGATGAATCCAACAGAGCCGTCCTTACCCCAAAGGTTGTACATCACCTTTATGTCTCCATTCTCATACACCAATGAGTTATCCTCCTGCTTCAGCTCATCCGACTTGACATCATACACCTGATAGTAGAGCTGCTTGCATGATGACAGTCCCATACAAGCCAAGACGGCCATCAAGGCCAACGTTCTCATACTTCTTTTCTTCATAGTAAAAGTGTTTTTAGTTGAACTTAAATTGAAATCTGCCGCAAAGATAATATCCATCTGTTCTCCCTATGCGGACACGTCCAATTATTTTTGATAAATACAAAATTTTTTTGGACGTGTCCGCATAGAACGGACATAAAAGCCTTATTTTTGCACATTATAAAATATATGCACTATGCCGAACACCAAGAACTATTCCACCCGTCTGCGCGTCCTCGACCAATGTCTGCGCAGCGGACACGCCTATTCGGGCAAGGAACTCACCGAGTTCATCAATCGGGAGCTGGAGCTACGTGGTGAGCCGACCATCACCTCACGCACCACGCTGATGGACGACCTGCTCAACATTGAGAACGAGTACCACACCAACATCGTCCGCAAGAAGCACGGGCGGCAGACCACCTATCAGTATGAGGATCCCAACTTCTCCATCTTCTCCACTGAGCTCTCTGAGGACGACCTTCTGCATCTCTCCCAGGCCCTGGACATTCTCCAGCGTTTCGATGGCATGCCGGAGGCCGACTGGGTGTCGGAGCTCAGCGCCCGCCTCAACCTCTGCATGAGCAACCATAAGGAAGTGCGCGCCGCCGTTGGTTTCGAGTCGTCCATATATAATAAAGGTATGGAGCACTTCACCCCGCTCTTCAACGCCATCCGCAAGAATACCACCGTGGAGCTGCGCTATCAGAGTTTCCGGATGGCAGAACCCCAGACGCTCATCGTCCATCCTTACTACCTCAAGCAGTACAACAACCGCTGGTTCCTTTTCTGTTGCAACGGCGACCACACCAACCTCAGCAACTATCCCCTCGACCGCATCCTCAGCGTGAAACTCGCCCATGTGCCTTACCGTGAGACCGACATCGACTTCGACGACTACTTCGCTGATGTCATCGGCGTGACCAAGCGTGAGGGGCAGGAAGCCGAGAAAGTACTGCTACGCTTTCCCAAGAATGAATACCCCTACGTCGCCACCAAGCCCTGGCACGGCAGTCAGAAAAAGGTTGACGAGGACGACACAAGCGTGACCATCGAGCTCGATGTCGTCATCAACTACGAGTTGGAGCAGAAGATCCTATCGTGGGGCGACTATGTAGAAGTATTGCGGCCACAAACGCTCAGAGACACCATCGGACATCGATTGGAGAATGCAATCCGGAATGATCGTTTAAAATAAGCACATAACGACTGAACAAACATTTTTCATGATTTCCCGTGGATAAAATAGGTGGTTCTGTAATAAAATTGCTACATTTGCATTCAGAAACCATTTTTTGACAGCCCAACCTGCATGGATATTGATATAAAGGAAAACGACATACTCTTCCAGTCTCCTGAGTTGCTCGACAAGCTGCTCTTAGACCATACCACAAAAGAGAATATCTTTTGGGCTACGCATAATTATGAAGACTTGGGGGCGGCTTATGGCTATCATCAGCGCATCACACGGGATCTTATCACCGGTGAGCATGGCCGTGTGATTATGCCCCGTGTCTTGAAGGCAAAGTCTGTACAGGATGCGCGCGTCAAGGATATGGCGGAGGTTTTCACTCCCTCATGGGTATGCAACGCCCAGCTCAACCTCATCGACGAGGCGTGGTTTGGCCGTCCACATGCTTTCAATGTCGAGAATCCGCAAGACCACACCTGGAAAGAGACGGAGGGCAAGATTGTGTTTCCCGATGTCAAGGACAAGACTTGGAAAGACTATGTGGGCGACAACCGTCTGGAAATCACCTGTGGCGAGGGTCCTTATCTTTGCAATCGCTACGACGCCACGACGGGCGAATATTTCGCCGTGTTGAACCACCGCTGCGGCATCATCGACCGCAAGCTGCGTGTGGTGCGCGAGAACACCGTGACCTCGGCGCAGTTTCTCACCTATGCCAAGAAAGCCTACGAGTGCACCTATGGGTTTGAGTGGCAGGGCGATAACCTTCTGTTGGCGCGTGAGGCCATGCTCTACACTTTTATCGACAACTACAAGGATAAGTTCGGCAAGGTGCCGCCGATGAAGTCGATGATGTACATCGCCTATGTCATCGGGTGGAATCTCTTCCAGATGGATGGGCTGAAATTCGTCGTTCCCGACAGCTGCCACGCCACCGAGTACAGGCAACCGAAATTTGATGGCACCATGGAAGTCATCATACAGGAATGCCCCGGCTGTCGGATGGGCGACAAATACCACCACAACGGCGTTTACAGTAAGGTGCGCGACTGGCGGAAGTGGCACAATTCAAAGACCAAAGACGAGGCCGACCAAACCTTTGTTTCATTATTTTAAATCTTTAGAACCATGGACAATCCCTATATTATCACTGAGACCCGTATCTTGTTCGTCTACAAGCGGACGAAAGGCAAAGACCTTTTTGAAGATGAATACAAGGTCGGAGAACTGTTCACTACCGATGAGGACTGCATTGCCATGCCGACAGATGCCGCCAAGGAATTTCTTGCCCGGCAGTCTTACGGCAAAGGCATGGAGGTCGTCTATGCGGTCACGGCGGAGAGTGATGTCGTCTGTGAGAAGACCAACGACAAGATGAGCATCTCCGCGCAGGATGTCTATGACGACCTCAAACGACAGGGCGTTAAGATTTCCGCTAAGCATGGCGACAAGGATCTTTGGATAGCTGCCGGTCTCGACACGATCAAAAACACGGTCAACCATCTGAAACAACTCCAGAAGACCGAAGGCAACGTCGTTATCCGCTTCCGCCCCGAGCAGCTGAAAGCTATCGGCCAGGCCGAGACGCAGTTCCGAAAAAACAAGGATAAGCCGCAGTCATTTCTTTGGAATGCGAAGATGCGCTTTGGCAAGACGCTCTGCGCCTTGGAGGTGGCGCGCGATGAGGGCTATACCCGCACGTTGATTGTCACCCACCGCCCCGTCGTCGACGAGGGATGGCACGACGACTTCAACAAGATTTTCTCCGACCCTTCGAAGAACAGGAACGGCCTGCGATATGAATACGCGTCGCGCATGGACGACAACAAGAAGGAAGGCCAGGACTTCTACGCACTTGTCCGTGGTGCCGAGCAGGGCGAGTTTGGCATGGTCTATTTCGTCTCCATGCAGTTTCTGCGGCTATCCACGGAGGTGGGCGGCGAGAACGACGACCCGTTGAAACGCGACATTCTCAATTACGACTGGCAGTATGTCATCGTCGATGAGGCTCACGAGGGCACAAAGACCGAACGCGGGCAAAACGTGCTGAAAACGCTGAAAAAGGCCACCACCCGCATCCTGTCGCTGTCGGGGACCCCTTTCAATCTGCTCGACGACTTCAAGGAGGGCGAAATCTACACTTGGGACTATGTGAAGGAGCAGGAGGCCAAGCGCGATTGGGACAAGGACAACTATGGTGATCCCAATCCCTATGCCGTACTGCCCCAAATCAATATCTTCACCTTCGACCTTGCTTCACAGGTCAAGGAGAACAACATGCTCGACGAGAATCAGGACTTCAAGTTCTCGTCTTTCTTCCGCACCTGGACCCACAGTGTGCGCCACAATCTCGGGCGCAAGCTGCCTTCCGAGGAGATGGTGGGCAGGTTTATCTTTGAGGATGAGGTGAAAGGCTTCCTCGATCAGCTCATCGACAACACCCCCGACAGCATCTATCCCTTCGCCCGTGAGGAATTCCGCAATGAGTTTCGCCACACCCTTTGGATTCTGCCCGGCGTGAGGGAGTGCAAGGCGATGAAGGCGCTCTTAGAGCATCATCCCATGTTCCAGCACTTCAAGGTCGTCAACGTTGCCGGCGACGGCATCGACGAGCTTACCGAGGAGCCGCTTGAAGAGGTGAAGAAGAAGATCAGGAACAATCCCTACACCATCACGCTGAGCTGTGGCCGCCTGACCACGGGTGTCTCGGTGCCGGAATGGACCGCCGTGCTCTACCTCAAGGGCTCGGAGAACACCACTGCCGCCACCTATATGCAAACCATCTTCCGGGTGCAGACCCATGCCAACCTCGACGGCAAACCCAAACGACAGTGCTATGTCTTCGACTTCGCGCCCAACCGTGCGCTGCGTGTCATCGCCGACACGGCCCGCCAGATGGTGCTCGCCGGCGACACGAAAGACAAGAGCAAGAAGGCCGACAACATCGACCACAAGGAAGAGAAGGAGGCCATGGCCCGCTTCTTGGAGTTCAGCAACCTTAAACGCTTCGAGGGCGGCCGCTTCAAAGCCTACGAGCCTCGCGACGTGTTTGTCCAGCTGAAGCAGGTCTATATCGAGCGTGCCGTGACGAGTGGCTATGCCGACAACAGCATCTACGATCAGAACAAGCTCTTGCAAATGAGCGATGGCCAGTTTGATGTCATCAGTTGGATCAACAATCATGTCGGAGCCACCAAGCGCAACGGACAGAAGACCACCATCGACATCGGACAGAAGACCGACTATCAGGGCGGAACTGCCGAGCCCGACGACACCGACGACAGCACCACCGACAACGGTACCGGCAAGACCAATCAGGAGAAGTCGGAGGAGCAGAAACGCCACGAGGAGGAGATGAAGCGCAAACGCCAGGCCATGGCCGTGCTGCGCTCCGTGGCCATCCGCATCCCGCTCCTGGTCTATGGCGCCGAGATTCACGACGAGAACCGGGAGCTGAGCATCGACAACTTCACCACGCTTGTCGACGACGCGTCGTGGGCAGAGTTCATGCCGGCAGGTTTCGCCAAGCCTCAGTTCGACGAGATCAAGAATCTGTTCTCCGAAGAGGTGTTCTTGGAGGCGGGCAAGCGCATCCGTGCCTTGGCGCGTGCCGCCGACGAGATGGACGTGGAGGAGCGCATCGACCGCATCGCCACGATCTTCTCTTATTTCCGCAATCCCGACAAGGAGACAGTGCTCACGCCATGGCCCGTCGTCAACCGCCAGCTCAGCGACACCTTGGGCGGATGGTGCTTCTACGACGACACCTTCAAGCACCACAACATGAAGGAGGTGGACGACGGACAGGGCGGAAAAGCAATGGCAGAGACCATCATGCCGCGCTTCGTTGACCGGGGCGAGGTGACGAAGAACGTCTTCGGCTACGACTCCCATGTCTTGGAGATCAACTCCAAGTCGGGACTCTATCCCTTGTATATGGCTTACTCCATGTACTTGCAGGCCGTGAAACCAGCCTACAATGACAATGAGCTGCTCGACACGCCGAGCGACGACCTCGTGCCCTGGGACCAGATTCTCGACGAGAACATCTTTGTCATCACGCGCACGCCTATGGCAGCCAGCATCACGCGCCGCACCCTCGCTGGCTTCCGCAAGGATGTCCGCATGAACGTGTGGTGCTACAAGCATAAGTTCACCGTCGGCCAGCTCGTCAAAGCCAAGGTGCTGAAAAACGACTTATCTCTTAACAAAGACGAGATCCGCGACTGCGACATTGTCGATGTGCTGCGTGTCAATCCGCAGCTCTTCATCGACGATGTGGCAAATACTGATTTCTGGAAAGATAAAACTGGATATAAACACAATATGAATGGTTCAAAGAAACTCAAGTTCAATGCTATTGTGGGGAACCCGCCGTACCAAGTGATGGATGGAGGGCAAAAAGCAAGTGCAAGCCCTATCTATAATGCATTTGTGGATGTCTCTAAAAGCATGAATCCAGGTTACATTACTATGATAACACCTGCAAAATGGTATACTGATGGAAAAGGGTTAGGTAGATTTCGAGAAACTATGATGGGAGATCATCATCTTGTATCTGTATATGATTTTACAGATTCAAGAGATTGTTTCCCAACAGTCGACATTGCTGGAGGCGTAAGTTATTTCCTTTGGAGTGCTATGTATAATGGTAAATGTCATTTTACGAGTATACATAATGGTGAGAGAATGTCAGCTCTAAGAGATCTAAATGCTTCAGAATCTTTTATTAGGGATATTAATGCTGTTTCAATAGTTGACAAAGTTCGCAATAATTCTACTGCTTTTTATAATTCACGTGTTCGTACTCAAAAGCCATTTGGTCTAAGAACGTATGTGTTACCAACTGAGACAGGTGATCTTACTCTAAAATACAATAAGGGAAAAGGCCCCTATAAATCATCAATGGTCTCGACAGGAAAAGAAATGATTTCGCAATGGAAAGTAATTATTTCTTGTCTTACAGCAGAACATGCTGGGCAATCTGACAAAGAAGGTAGAAAGAAGATTATCTCTTCTTTAGATATGCTTGAACCACAGGAAATATGTACAGAAACATATATGGTCATAGATTCCTTCAAGACAGAGTGCGAAGCAAAGAACTTATATAAATATCTTAAAACGCAATTGGTGAGATTTCTTATTTCCCAGTTAGCATCAACTCAACACTTGTCGAAAGAAAAGTTTGCGTATGTCCCCCTCCAGGACTTTACCCCCGCTTCTGACATCGACTGGACCCAGTCCGTTGCCGACATCGACCGCCAGCTCTACCGCAAGTACGGCCTCAGCGACGAGGAGGTGGCGTTTATTGAGAAGATGATCAAACCCATGGAATAAACCAAAGAAAGAAGAATGGCAGACAACAACATAACCTTCCGTTTCGAAGACGTGCCCACGGGTTACGTCTTCTGTTTCCTCGACTGCCCGCTGTCCTCCCGCTGCGTGCTTCACCGTGCGGGCGAGACTGTCCCCGACGGTACGAAGTTTGGCTATGCCGTCTTCCCAACAGCCCGTCAGGGCGAGAGTTGTTCGATGTTCAAGGAGCTGCGCGTCATCCGTGGGGCGTGGGGCTTCGATCACCTCTATGATCCCGTGCGTGCCACCGACATCGCAGCCCTGCGCGCCGAAGTGAAGGGCTATCTCGGTGGCAACGGTTCCTACTCCCGCTACAAGTTAGGCCGCCGCCTCCTCACTCCCGAGCAGCAGCGCGACATACTCGCCATCTTCCAAAGGTACGGCTACACCGAAGAGACGCAGTTCGACCATTACGTTGATGTGGTGGACTTCTGACGGACGATAAGTATCAGCATTCATAAAAATCGAAGACGATGACGGACATACAGATGGACACAGTTCCAAAGTGCAAGTTCAAAGTGCAAAATCAACCGCCGACCTCCGTTCAAAGTGCAAAATCTGCACTTTGGAAGCGAAAGAACGGCAAACGCAATGGCTACTGGAATTTCATTGAAGCGTGACTCCAAAGATGCTTAAGGCATTGACATAGGCTGACCATGGTGTGGTCACATGATGACCAGACCTTGGTCAGAGGATGACCAAACCATGGTCAGCGGGTGACCAACCCATGGTCAAAGGATGACCGGACAAAGGTCGGCGCATGACTAAAACATCGTAACAGACAGAGCGAATGGAGAAGACAACAAGCCTCAGGCGAAACTTTGTGAGATACCTTAAGGAGTCGGCACGCAAGCGGGCCGACGACAACGAGAGCATCGTGGCTTTCGCTGAGGACGACCTCATGGACTTTATCCACCGCAACCATATCAAGGACTTTACGGGCGGCCTCTACGACGAGACCGATGCCGCGTGGTGGCGTGAGGTGAGAAGCACCATCCTCAGTGACGACAACCTGAAAGACCGAAACTACGAGAAAGGCGGCTTGGGCTATACCGGCGTCATCAAGTTTTATGTCGATTTCCTCGCCTCCAAGTACAATCCGCTGAATGCGCCGGAGTCGTTTGACGACACGGGTTATGGCACGTCCGTCGCAGCCGGGGGCATGGATGTTGACAATGGTCCGATGAGCGAGGGCAAGGTCTTGGAGATGCATCTGACCCGGCACGAGCGCAACCCACGGTTGCGCGCACTGTGCATCCGGCATTACGGTGCCGTGTGCCAAGTCTGTGGCTTCGACTTCGAGAAAGTTTATGGGGCCATAGGGCACAATTTCATTGAGGTGCACCATAAATGGCCTCTCTCCGCCATTGAGGACGAGCACGAGGTGGACCCGATAAGGGATCTGGTGCCGCTCTGCTCCAACTGCCACTCGATGATACACCGGGGCACAGGACCAGCCAACGTCATCCCATGGGACGAATTCGTGGCCAACTACAAAGGTCCGAAATTCAATGACAACGAAAACCGATAAAAGAATCGACTGTTATGAAGAGTCTCGACGATAAACTACGGATGTTCAGCGACTGGAAGGAGCCCTATGTGTGGCGGCTCAAACTCTCTGCTCAGGAGTTCGAGTGCCTAAGAGACAGGGTAGTAAAGGCTCTTCATGATCACGAATGGAATATCGACACCGCCTGGAGCCACGACTTCGCCATCCTGCTGATGGTCTACATCGGGGAGTGGTATAAGCGATGCTACAGCAGCAAGCAGACGACGCCACCCGCCTTCTCGCTCTTTCACATAGAATATAAGAAGATATGGGAGGCCTCCGGCTTCGACCTGTACAAATATGTCTATCGCAGCGACGGCGGTTTTCGCTGGCAGTACTCCACCTACATCCTTGGTGGTCTGGCCGCCCGGCTGGAGACCGAGAAGAAAGACAACCGCCTGCTCAAGAACCTCTGCCTCTTGATGCATGGCGAGGATATCGACATGGACAGCCTTGCCGATGGCTCCCGTGCCTTCGCCCTGCGCCAGTCGATAGAACGCCAGCATAGCCTTTATCATTATTTAGAGGCCATACTACGGCACGATTCGGGCGACGGCTTCCCCTTTGCCCAGGACGATTTGGCTGACGCCACTTCACCGGTGAGCCGACTGCTGCGGAAGATCCAGACGGCCAACCGTGAAGCTATGCGCGACAAGTTTCGCACGGAATGGATCTTCACCATTGCCCCGCATCTGAAGACGGTCAGCCGCACACTGAGGCTTACCATGACGCGTGAGCATGGCGACTATGTCAAGCCGGAGCTCAGTCGCCCCTATCTGAGCTATCAACGTTTGGAAGGTTCGCCTTGGGATATCTCCTCGCCGGAAGACCATGAGGAGATAACGCTGAGCGTGAGATGGCGGAAAGACAATGAGACTGTACAGGACGAGAATTTTGAACGGCCGTTCGTCCGCTTCCACAACACCCACCAAAAGGCTTCGGGCTATTTGGCTTTCGGCAAGAGCGAGTATATGCTGATTGATGTTCCGGCGGAATCCGTTACACGTGCGGAAATACTGGTTTCTGTCGATGGCAAGCCCTGTGCGCAGCCTTTGATGACGGCCACCCTCGACACCTGCCTGCAGCTGTGGAGGACTGCCCCAGGATCCACCGAATGGACGACGAGGGAGAAGCGGAAGGCGGACACAGCCGTGCTGTACACCCATCCGTGGCATCCCGACGGACAACCGACCGACAGCGTGCTCTATAAGCCGTTGGCAGAGGACGACAATGCGCCGATATTTGGTTTTACCCGCATTTTCACCGACATCACGCTGAAAACCGATGACGGTCGGACGCAGACGTTCTTCAACCATACGGGCCATTATCTCATCGAGTCCCGCAGCTATGACCATGACATTGCCTATCATGCCAACCACACCGTCGCCCACTATTTCCTTGAAGATGAGGACGTTGACGACGATCCGGACATCAGCGACTACCTGCAGGATGACCTGTCCGTGCTCTTCGGCCTGCAAGACCTCATGGTGAGTCATCTGCGCTACGACGAGCATGGACAGCCGATGGAGCTGGAGACGGTGAAACCTTTGTGGATAGAGAATCTTGAAAATGGAGAACCCTTCGAGGCTGACACCCACACACAGAAAGTGGCCCTGCGCATCCATATCGACGACGAGCTATCGATAGACAAGACTTATTATTACGTGCCGGTGCCCGAAGGCCGCAAGCCCTTGGAAAGAGACCTGGCACGCCACGAGATAAGGACCTTTGACGGGCAGACTGTCACCGACGATTACCAGCAGAATCATAGCGACTACGGTCCCACGCTTCCGGTAACCATCGGCAGCAGCCGCGACTTTGTCACCCTCGATGTTTACCGGCCGCAGGACATCATCGAAAAGCGGCACAACGGAAAGGTCATAGCCTACTATCCCCGAACAGAGCATATCGATATTCCCCTGCTGCTTTGCGACCATTTCAGCGTGCGCGACTTTGGCGTGGAGGGCGTACGCACCTTTGACTGCGCAGCGATGAAGCCAGCCTATACCCATGATTTCGACAGCTTCGACAAGGCCAATATCAGAAACGTTTTGTTCACGCAACAGAAGTCTATGGAGAAGACTTGCATGAAAGGCATTCTGCCGGATTACCTCCGTTTGTATTTGTCCAAGAATAGCCACCGGGATGACTATATGGGTTATGAGTGGCCGGCTGTCGGAGAGCCAACGATGAAGTGGAAAAACGAGGCCATAAGAGGCAGGTTCACCGGCATCTTCCTTGAGCCCGTCGATATGGAGTCGGCTCAGAATGTGGAGGAGCCGATCGTGAAGAATATGGACTTCGTTGCGCTACATCATTATCAGTCGGTTACAGATTCCGAAAGTAGTATGGTGAGGGAGTTTCTGTTGGCTTCGGAATGGAACGTCTATTACTTCTTCTTTTATTCATTGCGAATGATCGTGGAGAAAAACATCTATAAGGAACGGCTGTTGAGACCACTGATGGAGCTGCGCCACTCACAGCTTACAGCAGAAGACATCGCCCACCTGCGCCGCTTTGCCTTCGAGTTCAAGCTCAATGGGTATGAGATACAAGGCATGTTGCAGGATATTAAATTAAGTTTGAAAAGGATTTAGACTATGACAAAACAGACATTGAAGTTTGCCGAAATCTATAGAAATAACAGTCGTGCCGTAGCGAAGGCGGTGAAATCGCTGTGGTGTGGTCAGGCTCAGAACGAGAGCCAACGATCGTACATCCGACAGATAAGCCATCTGTTGAAACATGTGCTGACGCCCGACAATGCTGTTCCGCTGGTGGAATGCACCAATAAATATAGGCCGGTCTCTTCGGTTTCGGCTCAGGAAGCCGATGACCTCGTGGGAGGACTATGGCGCAAATCGTGCGCACCACACGAAGACTGGGTGCCCTTTGAGCACCAGTATCAGGCGTGGAAGACACTGCTCTCTGACAAGACCGACGAGGGCAAGCACCTGTCAATGGTCATCAAGACGGGTACGGGCTCCGGTAAGACGGAAGCCTTCATGATCCCACTCGTCTATGACCTCCTCCGTGAGAATAAGAAAGAGCAGACCCAGGCCATCTTCCTCTATCCGCTCAACGCGCTGATGGAAGACCAGAAGGAGCGCATGCAGAAACTCTTGGAAGGCACGGAGCTGAAATTTACTGTATATAATGGAGAGTTGCCCGAGTCGGAGCCCACCGACAGCATGACAGAGGACGAGCGGGAGAAGCTTGCCAAACGCATAGACGACATTCGAGGCATCACAAGGGACGCAGCGGGGCATATCGTAGAGGAGAAGTTTAAGAACATCATTGCCACCCGCACCGAGCTGCGCCATCATCCCGCCAACATTCTGCTGACCAACCCTACGATGCTGGAATATATCCTGTTGCGCAAGAAGGACAATAAACTCGTCAATCCAGACTTAGAGTCGCTGAGATGGATATGTATCGACGAGACCCACACCTATACCGGTGCGGGAGCGGCAGAGTTGGCTATGCTGCTCAGACGGGTACTGCAAGCCTTTCATGTCAAAGCCGAAAATATCCGTTTTGCTACCTCATCGGCTACCATCGGCAATCCCGAGGACAGCAAGGAAAAGCAGGAGGAGAATCTCATTAAGTTTATTGCCGACATCACCGGACTGAAGGAAAAGCAGGTGCGTACCATTGACGGAGAGCGGCTAACGGACGAAATCCCGCAAGGCAAGGACGCCCCCTACTGGCAGCGGCTGATAAAAGATGCCGACGGCTATATCGAGTTGGACAAGCTCTTTCCCGAGCCGGGAACGATAGAAGAGAAGTTAGCACATCTCGACAGCATGTGCGAGTCGCTGCCGGAGAAGACCGTCAACCGCGTACGCGTGCATTTCTTCTATCATGTACCCAACAATGGACTTTTCGTCAAAATGGATGAAGACTTCTCCGACGGCAGTTTCAAGATCTATCCTTACAACTCCAACAATATCAAGCAGGGCGAAGCCCCGATGCTTGAGCTCAGCCGATGCAAGCAGTGCGGCGAATACCTTGCCGTGGCAGAGGTAGACGAACAAAACCATACCTATCAGCCTATCTCGATGGACGACAGTGACATGTTTGACCTGGAGGAAGACGACGAACGCGGCGATCTCATGGTGTTCGGCCTCTCTGACAAAGAAGCCATCCCTGGCGACGGTAACATGGCTTTCTATATTCATGGCGACAAATACGAGTATGCCGGGCAGAACCTGATGAACGCAGGTTGGCATATCGTTGGCAACTCACACTGCAACTGTCCCTATTGTGGGACCAAACTGACAAAGACGCCCGAGGATGACAGGGCTGGCAGCACGGAGAGTGACCCCGAGGAAGACGAGAAGAAGCTCCGCAAGTTTCGCCTGCCTGCCGACTTCATCGCACGGCTGATAGCTCCTTCCGTTCTTGACGAACTGACACCGCAGAAGTCAGAAGACGAAAAGAAACCGGAACTGCATCGGGGCCAGCAATTCATCAGCTTTGTGGACAGTCGTCAGACTGCGGCGAAATCGACGGTCAAGCAGAACTTGGAAGAGGAGCGACTGTGGGTGTACAGCACTATCTACCATCAGCTGTGTGAGCGGAAGACAACAGGTGGGGCGAGCAAAGAGAAAGCAGAGCTGGAGAAGATCATTAACAGCACGACAGCCTCTATGGAACAAAAAATGGAGGCCTTCAAAAAGTTGGCTGCCATACAGTCGTGCAGTCATCCTTACCTGACCTGGTGGGAGATCACCCAGCTATTGGAGAAAGACCCGCTTTGTGAGCGATTCTGCTACCAGTTTGCAAAGAAGTCGCAGAATAGTGATGAGATCAATGCCAACGGAAGTATACATCCGTTGGTCAAGCGCAAATATGTTCAGTCGATGATGGTGGAATATCTCTCACGTCGTCCGCGCAATGCCGCATCGCCGGAGAACATGGGACTGTTTACGACCTGCTACCCCAAGTTGCCATCCAAGTTTGGTGAAGACGACGTGCGGCCACAAGCAGTCATTGACTTCAATAACCTGATAAAGAGCGAGAATCTGAAAATTGGGCAGAAGGATTGGATAGCACTGATACAGATATTCCTTGATTATACGGTACGAAGCAACCAGTCGGTCTTTTTAGACTTTGGCAAGGAAGCGTACAAGACCATCGACATCTTCTCCACTACCCGGTTTGAGACGGTCAAGGCAGCCCGACGCCCGGTGGTAAAGCCCAAGGTAGATAAGAACAGCCGCCTCCGTATCGTCAGATACCTCGCGGAACTGCTCGTTGAGGAGGGCTTGTATCCTGATGCCAACGCTGCCATCAACGCGAACATGGACAGGCTGCAAGAGATCATTGACAGTCTGTGGGAGAACCTGTGCGGGAAATATCAGTTGCTCAAGCCTGCAACCCACTGGGATGACGACGTACGGGAAATAGTTCAGGACAAAGAGATAGAGATCGACGGACAGCGCTCCATACCTTATCGTCTGAACCTGCCCGACATGGCTTTCAAGCTCTATGACGATGTTTATCTTTGCGACACCAATACCAACGAAGACCTTCGTGCCGTTAGCAAGTTGCGCCCTATAGAGACCCACTTCAAGACTTTCTCTCCATTCTTGAAGGGTAGAATCCGTGTGGAGAAATTGGATGAAACCCTGCACGAGATATGGAAGCCTTTTCCCTTCTACAAGACAAGTGAGAGGGGACTGACAGACACAGAAACGCTTCACGAATGGGCAAGAACCAACCGTAAGCTACTGTGGGATAACGGTCTGTGGAACGAGGACGGGCTATACGCTGACAGACTGGACAATATCCATCTGTTCCCCGAAGTTTTTATCCAGGCCGAACATACAGCACAGGTAGACAAGATGGTGTCGCGTCAGATGCAGAATGACTTCAAGCATCATTGTCTGAACATCCTGGCCTGCTCAACGACGATGGAGATGGGTGTGGACTTAGGCTCACTGGAAGCCGTCATGCTGACCTCCGTGCCACCGCAACCCACCAACTACAAGCAGCGTGCAGGACGAGCAGGACGTGCTGATCAGATCAAGAGTGTATGCATCACCCTGTGTGGCTCTGATGCCGTGGGTATGCGTACCATGTTGCACCCTAAGGAGAATATGATCGTAAGGCGTATGCCGTCACCCTACGTGGATTTGACCAGCGCACAAGTGATACAGCGACACGTCAACGCTTTCCTCATCCGCTACTTCGGTGTGTTTGCAAAGAGCAGTCATGGTGGAAGCATCTCTCAGAAGGTACTTGACTACTATACCCATTTCCTGCTTGACCAGGAAGGTAACAAATTTGTCATCCGCAATGTTGAGGACAACAAGACCATGGATCCGTCGGACGGTCTTGGGGAGAGTGCGGGTACACCGTATGAGACCTTCAATGAAAAGTGCTCTCAAACGTTGCCCAAGGATTTGCAGGATGACTTGACAACCCTGCTCAAAGGCACGTGTCTGGAGGACTGTAATGAAGAAGCCGTGAAAAAGGCACGCGAGGCCAATGAACGGTGCTATGACGAGTTGGGGATCCTGGTTGATGACCTGCGTATCGCCTTCCACGACGCTGCATCCAATAAGCAGCGCAACTTCTACACGATTAAATATATGGAACCGCTGACGAAGCAGCTCCTTGCCTTTTGGGCAACGCATCGTTTCACACCCAACGCCAACATGCCGGTGGATATCATCGAGTTTGATGTCAACGCCTCATGGAAAGACCCTTATCACACCATAAAGGTCTCTAACCCTTCGTATTCGCTCCGCCAGGCACTGTCGCAATATGCTCCGGGAAATACGGTCGTCGTGGATGGACGCTCTACGATCGTGCGCGGTGTGAGATATACCGACTTCTTCAAGAGTCTGGTGACTTTTAAGAAGATTTTCCACAACGACAAGCAAACGGGAATAGACAATCCCACCGAAATCGCTGACCAGCTCAGATGGCCCGTCAGCGGTAGCACGGAGGTGGAACTTATTGAGCCTTCTGTCTTTCTGCCCGACCAAAACGAGGCAGACACGCGGGTGTTGGAGCCGAATCCTTATACCCGTGTCAACGCTCAGTTGATTGGAGCCGACGACTGGATAACGAAATACACCGAGCCTCACCTTTACTCTTTCCGTAACAATGGTGAGAGCGGGAATGCCAAGATACTCTATTACAATGAAGGCATTGGATTCGGCTATTGTCACTGTACGAAATGCGGCAGAACCGTATTGGAGAAACATGCGGCCCTAACCTCAAAGCATCCGGAGATACTGCCCCCAGAGATGAACAACATTCCCTCGAAGGATGCCTCGAAGCCAGACTATCATTATAACATCTCGGGACGGAAGAAGCGTGAACGGTGCATCGGATGTGGTAAACCGGAATTTATTCATCGCAACGTGGTGCTCGGAGGACTCATCCAAACGGACTACACAGAAATCAGAATCCGACATATCAACAACCCTTGGCTGAAAGACCGTGGTGCGCAGAACTACCGTCTGCTCATCACCTTGGGACTGTTGTTCTCACAGTCACTGGCAGACCTGTTGGGAAAGGACAGAAACGCCATCGATTTCACTATAACCCCTAACGGACATATCTGTATTTTCGATACAAACCCCGGTGGCTCCGGCTATTCTAATCAGTTGGCAGAGATACAGATGTTCAAGGAAGTGATTAAGCGCTCAAAGGAGATTCTCGCCGTAGCAGAAAAGACTCAAAGCAAGGAGGCACTTGTCGATAAGTTCACCTTGTACTATGTAAAAGACATAGACATACAGGCAGCACGCAACTGGCTGAACGAGGAAGACAAGAATGCCCGTATCCTGCCCAAGGAGGTTAGGGATGTGTTCCCGGCTGATCTCGTTTCAGAAACCTCATTGATAGAACTGGAGAGAGCATTTGACAAGGCACAGGGCACACGTTATCTCTTTGTGAATAACGACTATGTCCATTGGGAATATGGGTCAGGCGAGGACGGCTGGCGTGGCCATCTGCAAAGTCATTTCCTTGCAAAAGGTTTGGAGACAGAGTTTGTCGTGCTGAAGGACGCAAATGGCGATTATGTCCCGGAACCGGCAAAAGACATGGCACGTGGCATCGAGTCATGGGTGAAGAAACTCAGCAGTGCCGACAATCCTTACAAGGATAAGAAACTATTTCCGTTGGCATATATCAACGGATGTCTATATTTTACGAACAACGATGAATACGCCTCCCTAAACAGTATGTGGGCGAATGGTACGATGTACACGGTTAGAGTGGCAGACCATCAGTTGAATCTACATCCGGTGAAATTCAATACGACCCTTGCAGAACATAGTATCAACATCTTCCTTAGACCAGAGGAGAACAGTACTGTGTTCAGCAAGTCATTGGGAGCACTCATCTACGAGAAATCAAAGACTCAGGTTGACGAGTTCGTGAGTTACTGCAAATCTATAGACTCACCATTGGAGATCACCTATCAAGACGAGCATCTCAAGAGTGTGTTAGGTATGGTGCTGACCATGCAGACTACAGAATACTTCATCAAACTGATGGGCAAGCGTTTTTCGCTTGACTTTTTAGTAGAGAAGTATGAGGATCTGGGCGCTCGCATCGGTGTGATGAATAATATCAGAAATTCATCTAAACGTAATGCGATGTTGACGGAACTCAGTATGCAATGGAAAAATCACCTTGCCCAGGATGAGCATATCATCGGTGAAATACGTCCGGTCTCCTCTAAGGAGCAACGTGTACTTACGCATTGGCGTGTCTTGGAATTTTCATGTGGTGGCAAGCACCTCTGTATCTTCCCAGACGCGGGCTTCATCAATGGATGGAGAATCAATGGCAATGCAGCCACTCGCAGATATAGCGTCGAGGACACCACTACAGAAGATAATGTCCCTCTGAGCCTTATGAAGACCATCAAGATCGAAGTGTCACTGGAAGATGATCAGATAAATGGATAATGCTTCATGTTTCCAACCTCGTAAGGAATGTTACGAGGTTGGAGACTATAGAATTTGGCGAAAAATTGATGGAACTACCATGTTTAAGTCAAGTGCCAACTATATTTTCTTCCGACGACATACGAAAGGAAGATGATATTTTTGCTAAAATGCTTTCCACATATAAAGAACTATTGCTGTCCGGTAAAACTTTTCAAACAAAACAAATTAGGGCTGACACTTCTCACGAGGTATCAGCCCTTTTGGTTATCTTTATCTTGCAAAAAAATATATAACCATGAGCAAAGATAGTCATTTTGCCGGACAGCAATAATAAAAAAACGCAGGACTACATTATCTGTCATCTTGTTAAAAAGATTGTATCCCGATTTGGGGGGCTGTATTGTCTTTTACTGTTTCAACGACATTGATGAATTCCTCTGGAATGTAGTCCGTCAAACGGGTCTTAATTTCTTCCGGAATGCCATAATAGGCAGCAGCGACAGAACCTGCAATACAGGCAGCTGTGTCAGTATCTTTGTTTGTGAGCATAGCCATGCGTATGCATTCCTCATAGCTTTCGCTGTCAAAGAAGCAGATAAGCGCCTTTGGTACTGTGGTCTGGCATAGCACATGAAACTCGTAAGCATCTTGACTAATATCTGCATAGGTTCTATCTATATTGTAGTCGAACAGTTCCTTGAGCTTAGCTTTAATCTCATCTTTTGTTTTCCCCAGCCGGGCGAGAAAGATTGCTGCGGCTGTAGCCTGTGCTCCTTTTATACCTTCGGGGTGATTATGGGTAGGCATTGCACTTTCCTCAGCCAGTTGCAGAGCTTCTTTCAATGAGTTGGCCACACATCCAACGGCACTTACCCGCATGGCACTCCCATTACCGCAACTATTGTATGGCTGAGGATTCCGGCGCATCACCCATTTGGAAAAACTCGGGCCGTAACCCGCCTTATAGTACTTTCGTGCATATTGAACCAACTTGTCCCGCAGATTACTCCCTGGCTGGGTAAGCCAATCTGTCACGGCAATGGTCAGCACGCTGTCGTCAGTAAACCGGCAGGATTTCTTAAATATTTGAACAGATTCGGGTCGTGCGCCCCTGAACTCATAAACGGAACCTATCACATCACCGGCAATGGCCCCATAGATTGCATCATTTCTTTTCTTCATTTCTCCTATATATAGTATTCATTTTATAATTAATTGTTTGTTTATACATTGAATCCAATGCGGGCACGACTACCCTTTCTGTTGAGCATCTCTTCCTTACAGTAAGTTTCAATTTCCTGAAGCGTGTCGAATTTGCCGTTAAGGACATAATCAATGGCACGTTTACGGGCAATGTTTTCTATCTGGCCACCGGTAAAGTCATAGCGCTCAGCCAAAATATGGGCATCTTCCTCGCTGATATTGTTGAGCATGGCAGTCCATATCTTTGCCTTGACATCAGTCTCCGGCTTCTTGAACTCAACCTTAAAGAGGAAACGGCGCTCAAAAGCATCATCAAGATTGCTGGTGAGGTTGGTCGTAGCAATGAGGATGCCTTCAAGATTCTCAACTTCCTGCAGGATGATGTTCTGCATGGAGTTCTCCATCTTCTCGACAGTAGGATTGTTACCGCCAATAGTCGTACGCTTGTTGAAGATGGCATCTGCTTCGTTGAAGAAGAGAATCGGCATGACGTCGCTGTTCTTGCAGAGATGCTTGTAGCGTGTGAAGATTGACTTCACGTTCTTCTCTGTTTCCCCGACGAACTTGTCACGCAGTCCTGCAATGTCTATCTGCATGATATTACGGCCGGTCTGACGTGCAATCTGCAGCACGGTCTCTGTCTTACCGGTACCGGGAGCCCCGTAGAAGAGACACGCGAAGCCCTTGCGCATGCCTTGCTCCTCCAGTCGGCGCCGGATGTCCGGGAAATTATCCTGAGAGAGGAGACGCGTCAGGCGTGCTATCTGATTCCCTTCATAAGAATTGTAATAAAGTGGCATCTCCTTAATTTCAGTGAAGCTCTTCAAAAACCTGTCCCTGAGAAGTGGTGTCTTGCACTTTGACTTACTTGGCTCATAGTCTGACAGTAATTCAGACTTTGCCTTTTGCGTCAGCACATAACACTCTGTGTTGGCGATACCGTCTTCACACTTCTGCTCAATAAGACCTGCACGCATTAATATGTGAGTTCCGTTGAGCAAATCATGACGGAGTCCGTTGCATTCCCAATCCTCAGGATAGATATCATCAATAGCGCGAAGGGAAAGTCCCTCGTCATCCGAATCTGCCCACTGGGCATAGTCGAAGGCTATCATCAAGAGTAAAGACTTGTCGTGTATATCCTCAAAATGCATGACCTCATGACATAACGGAAGCTGGGGGTTTGCCTCCACTAACTGTAGCATCCATATCTCATCATCCTCAAATCTTGCATTGCGGTTGTTGAGGGTCTTGTCAAGATGACTTTCCAGCTTGTCCATGAATTGTTGTTCGTTGAACCCGTCAAGTTTCTCAGGAACAAAAGCCTCATTGCGTCGCAGAGCGGTAACGACGCCATGCTCCAGAGCGAAACCGTCAAAGTAATCATCTATCTCATTCGGACCACGACGAACTATCCAGCGCTTTGCCAGCAGTTCCTCAACTTCTTCGGAATAACACATGATGGAAAGACGGCTGCTGTGGAAGAAGTTGCCAAACTCACGCCACGACAGCGGTTCGCCAGCTTCAGCCAAGACAGCGACAAAGACAATCTGGATGTCGGTCAACCCCAACCGCCCGCGAAGATAAGCCATAGGATTCTTGACAGAACTCCAGAATTCATCAGAGAGTTCGCTGTCACGTGCCTCGTCGAGAACCCTGTCCAAAGCGGTGATAATAGTCCATTCTTTAGGTTCTACATAAGATTTCTCTTCTTTCTCAAAATCATGGTTGCAATCATTGCCATTAAAAATGTCAGAGCCATAACGGTTTACTTGAAGTTTTCGCATAGTCGTATAACAATATTTATTAATGAATGTTAGCCCACATATCTGGAATCTTCCGCAAAGATAATGATAATAGCCAATGCGGACGATTGCCATATACGTATAACGATCTTCTAAATACTGTTATATTCAGCTCTGTATGCTGTTTGCAACATTCATTTCCCGGTCTTGGGTGTGACAGGTTCTGGTACAAGTTTGAGCAGCTCCCTGGAAAGGTGTATCGACTCTGACGAGGGGAGGTCAACCTCATAGAATTTTCCTCTGCTGTCTTCTCTTGCTTGAAGGGTACAGAAATAGATGGCTCTTCTATATTTCTTCAGCGTTTTGGATATTTTACTGTTGCATGCCGACTTGCCTTGATATATAGGATGACCGGGGCTCTTGTCTTGGAAGTTGAAAAGAGATGCATACCATTCAGGGAAGCTCTTTTCAGCAGATGGCGCAAACACTGTATATAGTTGCTTTATCCATTCAAGAGTAGCATTCTGATACTTCTTTTCGGATGTATCAGGATTGAATTTCAACAGTTCACCCTTCGCAATCTTTAAATCATCAAGGTAAAAGTGGGAGCCTTTGTACTGCTTGAACAATGTGCAGGCATATATCATTGCCGGCTCGGTGCCACCGATATACATTTCGACTGTTTCACCATCAATGTTATACACAAAGCCATAGTTTTCTTTCTTTGAGCCATCTTTCCTATTGAGCACAGTAATCTTTTTAATCTCAATACTAATGGTCGGAACGTGTGATGAACGATGTCGTGTATAGGTATCCTCTTCCAAAGTGCCAGACTTAGTATTGTCTACTGCGCCGGCAAGGACTTTTTTTGAGTATCCGGAAGATGGCGCATCAAACCAACCCTCAATCATGGCGATGAGACGTTTCTTGGCATCTTCCTTCTTTCTTCCTTCTTTACTTCCCATGGCATAACGTATGTCATCCTTTATGCCACGCGGAATCATACTGGCTTTGCCATTTCTGACAGGACCGCATGAGTGGGTTTTGTGTGGATAACCAAAATCTGATACGGTTTCGGTGTCATTGGAAGTTGATGACTCACAAGAAAATATTTTGGAAGCGAGGGCACGTACCTTCTCAAAATCATCAATTACTTCCGTAAAAGATTTTAATAGAATTTCAACGGCTTCCTTACGTTCTTTTGAAGGATAGCTGGCAAGGCGTTTCTTCTCTTTCTTCAGATTCTTGACATTGAGAGTGCATACATCATAAAGGAAACTATTTACCTGACTTTCGAAAAACTTGTCTTGGAAATCGACAGTCTCAAAGGCATAGGAAAATCTTTCGTCATCATTGCCAAAGAGTTTGACGATGACGTTGTTTTCCTCCATGTCTTTTATAAGTCCTTTTGTTAATACATGATGGTTATAACGCACGCGCGCAACAGCACTGAACTTGAAGAGATTATGGTTCATCGTCTTCGACCTGTTCAGACGAACAATGTCCCGTGCATGTTGCTTCTTCTCTTCCGGTGTCATTATGAAATAGACCACCAAAGGATTGATATTGAGCTGTTTTTTGTTGTCTTTAAATATCTTCATAACTCTTCAGACGGAGCGAGACACGGTGTCTGTTTCTCTTTTATTAGAATCTGTTCAAGACTTAGTCATACCTCCTGCTATAAGTCATATTTGCTCACTTCCTTATGCAAATATACAAAAGAAATATGAAACATGAATCATACGCTGTTCTTTATTATATAAGTTTAAGAGAATGTAGCAAAAATGCCATTGATTATGTTCTTAACGGTAAGTTCGCTATGCTTCAAGAACACGAAATTTACAGTAAGGCAGAGACGCTCGACAGAAAGGGTAGTCGTGCCCGCAATGGATTCAACGTATGAAATACATTGAATCAGAAAACGGAAAATAGATATTGAAAGAGCGGATACCGAACGTGTATGGGTCCGCTCTTGAGAGTGGAGAAGTTGATGGAGAATGGACTTGGGGATTCCCTTCTCACCTTGTCACGGCTTGACAGTGATAGTAAACTGAAATGCCGGATGCATACAAAGGCCGGAGGCTGAATATGCAGCGAAAAGAGGTGAAGGAAAGGGTTTCCATACCTCAATCTGGTTTGCATGCTGCCTTCTATAAATTTCTCATCCTTCGTTATTCCTTCTTTTCTGCAAGTTTAATTATAGCCCCTGGAATCCCAACAGAATAATTAACATCATCCAGTTCAAGATTTGCATTCATATGGTTATAGAAAAAGTCCTTCACCTCGTCGTCTTCCAGACCAGCCACATAATCGTCGAGCCAGTCATTGAAGGCCTCGGCCTTGTCATCATGAAGAGCGTCCTCGTCAAGTTCCCCGTCCTCAATATAGTCCTCTTTGTTATACTCAAAGTGAAATCCGCAGTTCTCTTCGCAGTAAGCCATAAGCTCAACGGCATCATATTCGAAGTATGAGCTATTGTATCCTTCCCAAAGCCAATGAAGCTCTTCTTCATTGTAAGCCATATCGTAGTACGCCTCACGCAGTTTCTCATAGATGTCTGGATATATCTCTTCCAGATTCAGTTTTCCGATGTCTGTCGTTCCCTTCTGTCTGATGAGGTCAACAATTTTTGCTACTTCTTCATCTGAGAGTTCTACATAACCTTCACTCTCTACGTTCACTGCGCCACCTGAGTGCGAGAAGCCAAGACATGTGTCGTTTTCAATGCTGTATAAAGCCATTTTACTTATGGATTTTAAGGGTTAATATCTATTGTTACTTGCGCTGCATGTGTCCGAATGCACACTGGATGCGCTTATATCAGGCACCGTAGCGTCCGGAATGTGCATTATCTATATCACTGCAAATTTAGGAATATTATCCTAATATGACAAGTTTATCAGTATTTTTTTCGAGCCAGTCTTCAGATTCCTGCCAAGCCGACCTCTTTTTCTCAGCCATCTCCCTTATGCTTGTATCTATAGTCTGTAATGTTTTGGTGAAAAGGAAGTCCCCTCACTTTTTGAATATTACGGGACTCTTATCTTTTCCTGTTTTAGTCACTTTTTCGAGTCCAAAAAGTTAATTGCTTAGAAATCAGCAATAACCCTCAAAAAAATTGCGAATTTGGGTGTCCCACGCTATCTTTGCATCATGTTTTTACGCAAGAAAACCAACAAGTCAGGCAGCACAAGCGTCTTCATACGATAAGGTTTAAATGTTAATCTGCTGCAAAGATAATGTCCATCTGTTCCCCCTATGCGGACACGTCCAATTATTTTTTCATTTTGCTTGGTATTTTTTTGTACTATGTTTCTATAGGTCAAATTGCGTGGTGAGATTTTGCCCGTTTTATGATATGAAGTCAGTTTTATTTAGTAACTTTATCCCGCAGTCTGAAGCATAGTGGAGTTCTGCTGGGGAGCAACTCCACGAGGAATAGGATTGTATAAAACGACAAGCATGAGCAGGAGTCAGCATTATAGGCTCCTGCTTTTTCATGCTTAGAGTTTATATCAATGCCAAGAAAAACCCACATATCAATCGCTTGCGATTTGTTTCTGACATACCGCTATGGTCGTTCAGGTTCTTTTCAAATCAGTGAATGTACCTTCTATCTTGTTGTTTGTATTTGGTATCCCGCTACAGCCATCTTCCTGATAAGTGAACAGATATGGCTCTATGTGCCAAATTCCTTGGATAGCGACTATTTGAATTCAATATTCAATCTTACCAAGCTATCATTGACATCCACCATAGATTGCTCAACACGTCAAGAAAGAATATCATAGCTATCGCTAAGACATTGGATTTGTAAGTATAGAAGATAACATCTTTTCCTGTTGTGCTAAAAAAACGCCATGCGATATTAGTACAACAGGAAGGCGGAATTGCCCTGACTTGCAGACTTGCAGTCTGCAAGCGTAATCGGTATCTTTGTGAAGCATACCAGCTGTGCGCTTACGGTTGATATGATTCACCAGTACACACTCTTTTCCCGTTTAGTAAAGTTGAAGATCCACTACTTTGCACTGATAAAAACAATAGATTTTTTATTCTTTGGGTATCAGATCTCAGTTTTTTTCTGTAAGTTTGCAGAAATAAAGCCAAAAGCTATTGTAACTTAAAAAGCAGATCTGAAAACAGAATGACATACCCTTTAATATCAGAATATGTAGAAGCGGTGAGGAATGCGGAGGACAACTTCGATAAGCTGCGCAATCTCCGGCCTGTGACCGATGGTAATGGCAATCCCGTAATGACCAGCGGTAACTTTGCCGTGGTGTTCAAGATGCGGGATGAGAAGAATGACAAGCTCTATGCCGTGAAGTGCTTTCTCAAGGATCAGCCGAACCGTGCGGAAAACTACCGGATGGTAGCTGAGGAACTGGAATATGTCTCTTCGAGTTTCCTCACCAAGTTTCAGTATTTGGACAATGAGCTGTTCGTCGACTCTGCCAATGCTGATGGCGAGGAGTTCCCCGTCCTGCTAATGGACTGGGTGGAGGGCACCAACCTCGACCAGTATATCCGTCAGCATCTCCACGACAGCTATCAGTTGCATCTGCTTGCCTACCAGTTCAGCCGTCTCGCCCTGTGGCTGATGCCACAGCCGTTTGCCCACGGCGACTTAAAGCCAGACAACATCATGGTGAGAGAGGACGGTACGTTGGTGCTGATAGATTACGACGGCATGTTCGTTCCGGCAATGAAGGGACAGAAGGCGCGGGAGATGGGTAGTCCGGACTTCCGCCACCCAGCACGCACGGAAGAAACCTTCAATGAGCATATTGACGACTTCTCGCTTGCCTCCATTCTGCTTTCTCTCAGGGTGATCGCCGAAGAACCAGCCTTGCTTGAGAAGTATGGCGCTGCCGACCGCCTTCTCTTCTCAGAGAAAGACTATAGGG
>Ga0256404_1004350_pt1 | contig 26977 bp, 21 predicted proteins | sample RumenRJG_01DNA_FD_185990 | JGI IMG/M metagenome (GOLD analysis project Ga0256404, IMG submission 185990) | Bovine rumen microbial communities from Lethbridge, Alberta, Canada - RJG_01 | ecosystem: Host-associated > Mammals > Digestive system > Stomach > Rumen | place: Canada: Alberta | collected...
TTTGTATTTTTGCAAGCAACAATCGTCGATTATGAAACATTGACGACGAAAACAAACCGACGTATTATTATCACAAAATTCACTCGACATAACAGGCGACTCATAGCGATAGCCCTGCTGGCTATCCTGCTCAACTTTGTGGCTGTAAAGTCGGGTCACATCATCTTTGAGAGCCAGCTGCGCGGTGCAACGACCGAGCACACCGGTGCTCCTGCCAAGAGCAGCGTGGGCGGCGACTGCGCCCTGTGCCAGTTTGTGCTCTCAAGCTCAGTAGCTCCCGGCGAGTCGGCGCCGGCAGTGTCGATACTGGTGCTGTTTATTGCCCCCGCAGCAGTCGTGTCGAGGAGATGCCAAGGGAGCATCAACCTGAAAACGCCGCGTGCCCCTCCGCGCTTGTGAATGACACCGAGCCATTACAACCCACACCAGGCCACAACCCACACCACCTGGTGAGGACAACTCATCTCATTACTACAACTAAATCATTCACAAGAAATTATCATCAATGAAACATATCATCATGGTGGTAGCATTGCTGTGCTGTGTCATGGCAATGGGTGCCACTACAATAAGCAATAGCAGCAATCAGGCATCGCTCCAGGGCTATGTGACCGATGCCCAAGACGGCGACACACTCATAGGTGTGACCGTCGCTCTCCCCGAGTTGAACATAGCCACAACCACCGACGCCAAGGGTCACTACAGTTTCAAGGGACTGCCGCAGCTCACCACAACCATACAAGTGAGCTTTCTGGGGCACGAGAACATCACACAGCAGGTGAACCTGGCCGCAGCCGGCCGCCTCGACTTTGTGCTGAAGGAGAACTCGGCCATGCTCAAGGAAGTGATCGTGACCGGCCTCACGGGCAAAGTGCTCAGGAAGAACTCCCCCACCCCTGTGAGCGTGCTCACTGCCAGGGAAATGCAAGGCACCCTATCGACCAACATCATCGACGCCGTGGCTCACGAGCCCGGAGTGGCCCAAGTGACCACAGGCACTGGCATCTCAAAGCCTGTGATACGCGGCATGGGCTACAACCGCGTGGTGGTGGTGAACGACGGCGTGAGACAAGAGGGACAGCAATGGGGCGATGAGCACGGCATCGAGATCGACCCGCAATCGGTGTCGAGTGTCGAGATACTGAAGGGCCCTGCCAGCCTGATGTATGGCAGCGATGCCCTGGCTGGCGTTCTCATCATGCACAACGACCCCGTGCTGAGCGAGGGGCGGCTACAAGCCAACGTGGTCTCACAGTATCAAACCAACAACGGCCTGCTGGGTTACTCGCTGAACATGGGAGGCAACCAAAACGGCCTGGTGTGGGATGCACGCTACAGCCAGAAACTGGCCCATGCCTACAGCAACCGCTATGACGGCTATGTGCAAAACTCGCAAATGCGCGAGGATGCCTTCAACGGGTTGCTGGGCTTGAACAAGAGCTGGGGATACTCGCACCTCACCTTCACCTACTACCACTTGAAACCCGGCATTGTTGAAGGCGACCGCGATGAGGCCACAGGCCAGTTCACTCGGCCAGCAATTGCAGGCGGCCAGGAGGCCGAGGTGATTGCCACAAGTCACGACTTCCACAGCTACCAACCCAGCCTGCCCTACCAGCACATACACCACTACAAGGCCGTGCTCAACAATGCCTTCTACCTGCCCAAGGGCAGCCTGCGTGCCACGGTGGGCTACCAGCGCAACCGCCGCCAGGAATATGAAGATGTGCTCACCCCTGAACAACCCGGGCTCGACTTCTTGCTACACACGGTGAACTACGACGCCCACTACGTCTCGCCACAGTCGCAAAACTGGAAGATTGCTGCCGGCATCAATGGCATGTACCAGCACTCGCTCAACAAGGGCGAAGAGTGTCTCGTGCCCGCCTACAACCTCTTTGACCTGGGCATCTTTGCCACCGCATCTTACGACCTCGACAGGTTCCACCTGAGCGGAGGCGTGCGTTGGGACAACCGCCACCTGCACGCCAAGGCGCTCACCGAGGACGACAAGACCCGCTTCGACGACTTTGCACGCAACATGGGAGCCGTGTCGGGCAGCTTAGGCGCCATCTACAACATCAACGAGAAGATGAACCTCAGGATTAACGTCGCTCGCGGCTTCCGCGCCCCCAACATCAGCGAGCTGGGCTCCAACGGCGTGCACGAGGGCACCCTGCGCTATGAGCGAGGCAACCAGGCCCTCAAGCCCGAGTTCAGCTGGCAGTTTGACTTGGGTTTTGACTACTCGTCGGCCCTCGTGTCGGCACAGCTCAGCCTCTTTGCAAACCGCATAGAGAACTACATCTTTGCCCACAGGCTCACCCAGGCCGACGGGCAGGCAGTGCTCACCGACGGCTATGAAACCTTCCAGTACAGTGCAGGCAATGCCCGGCTCATGGGCGGAGAGGCCGTGGTCGACCTTCACCCGGTGCCAAAGCTGCATTTCTCCAACAGCTTCTCGATGGTCGACGCCGTACAACTGCACCAGCATGGACAATTCAGGCATCTGCCCTACATACCCGCCCACCGCTGGATATCGCAGATCAAGTATGACATTGTGCACGACGGCCGATACATTTCCAACACCTATGCAGCCATCGAGATCGACTGCAAATTCAAGCAAAACCACTTCTACGGGGCCTACGGCACCGAGACGGCCACTCCCGCCTACACGCTGCTCAACGCCTCGGCAGGCACCGACATACTGTGGAAGGGCCGACGGGTAGCCTCGGTCTACATCACTGGCAGCAACTTGACCAACAAGGCCTATCAAAGTCACCTGAGCCGCCTGAAATATGCCGACAAGAACCAGGCAACAGGACGCACCGGCGTGTACAACATGGGGCGCAACATAGGCTTCAAGCTTGTGGTGCCCATCGACATCAAGTAGTAGCGCTCTCCAGCGGTCCACGCTTCGGCCGAGAGGAGCAACGACAGGCTGCCTGCAAGGATCAAAGGCACACACACACTTTCTCTCAGTGCGATGCTGCCATGCAACTACAAGAAAATCTCGCTGTTGTCTCAGCGAGATTTTCTTGCATTAGCACATTCTCAAGTGTGCCGCCATAGGGCTACATGTTGTGTGGGATATACACATCATTTATCACCTAAGTATTTTTTTCTTTCCCAACAAATAGGAAAGGTGTGACCAGTCAAGCACTTTTGCAATACAGATGCTTCCTGCGACACCAATTACGATTGTAAGAATTGCATGCGAAAGTCCAGTAAAATCCCATTTGAAAGCAGGTGACAAAAACTTAGACAACATTGTGAACATTGGATGGAATATGTAGATTGGGAAAGTGTTTCTCCCGATATACTCTATTATGGACTTGGTGCGCCCTTTAAAAAAACAGATGAAGTAGGAAGAAAAAGACAAAAAAGAGAAAACGCACACCAAAACCGATATTGTGCCCCAACCATGAAAACGTGGATGCACAACCAATAGGCCGAAAGGCAGCAATGGCCAAAAACTGTTTAGGTACACTCGCGAGAAATCTTTGCAGTACTGTCTTATTCCCACTCCTACAAAATAGTAGAAAGCTGCCTCGAGGCTTAAAAACGGCGTAAAAAGTGCAGTGAGGATGAGCAAAGCTGCAAATATAGAATACCTTGCTGTAATATCGATTTTGCGTGAAATATGGAATGCAAAGTAATATATGACTCCACACACAATCATTACATGCAAAAACCAATATGGGCCTATCGACTTGATGCAGATTATATCCAGAATAGTAGATAGATTGAAAACTTTAATGCCATCTCTAACAGGTAGATATAAAGACAGAACGGCATATCCTGTCACGCAAATCACATACGGAAGCAATATTTGACCTATATAACGAAGAAATTCTCTAATCGTTTTGTCGATGTTTACCAAATATCCCGTTATCACCAGAAAAGTGGGCATCATAAACGACAAAATAGCACTCTTTGCCAATGGATGTATATTGCCAAAGTTTACTATGTGCACGAGAATAACCAAACATATTAAGATAGCTCTAAAGAAATCGATGTCTTTACTGTATTTCATAATTTTAATAAGAAGTCAACCGCTTAGGCAATGGTGGGAGGTAGTTTTATTTTGCAAATATAGATATTTTATTTCAACATCTGGGCCTTGCAATGGATCGAAGAGTACACGATTGCCGATATCGAGTAGTGACTGCGCTCGACCGATTACTCTGTAAAAGAGAATGCCGACATGCAGGGATTTGGCCAAGGCATCGTTTTTCGAAAAAAAATTAGGTGAAGCACAAGTTAGCATGCCCCTCCCCGCTGGAATACCGCAGGAGATGCGTGCAACGGGCCGCTGCCTGGCTGAGAGCAACAAGCGTGCCAGGCAAGGCGGGTTACAGCTCGAGCGAGAGCCAGTCGTTGAAGTGGGCGTTGCAATACACATCGATACCCAACTGTGCCGCAGCGTCGCAATTTTCCTGGAGGTCGTCGATGAAGAGCGTGTGGTGCGGGTCGATGCCCGTCTGCTCAATTACGGTCTCAAAGATTTTTCTATCGGGCTTGGCAAGGTGCATGACCTGCGACACAAAGGCGCGGTCGAAGTAGTCGGGCACACCGTATCCATTGTAGGGGAAGAGATGCTCGACACAATAGCGCCAATGGATGTCGATGGTGTTGCTCAGCAGAAAAGTGTGGCAGCCAGCACGGCGCAAATCGAGCAGGCGTTGCTTCTTGACGTCGGGGATGACAGTGAGCATCGCGTTGCAGGCCGTATCGATTTGCGCATCGGTGGCAGTGGTGCCTGTGAGACGGCGCACCTGGGCATAGAACTGAACGTTGCTGATGAGACCGAGGCCCAGCTGGTCGAAGAGGCGCCGCACCGCAGGGTCGTCGTTGACCCTCACAAGACGCTCGCAGCCTATGGCCGTGAGGGCACGTGCACAGGCCTCGTTGTCGAGCGCCACAAGCACGTTGCCCAGGTCGAAAATTACATTGCGGTATTTCATCTCACTTAAAGTTGCGCAGGCGCAAGTCGAGCTTCAAGCCCTTGAGCTCCTCACGTATTGTTGCAGTGTCGGTCAGGCCATAGTGATAGGGATAAAGCACCCGCGGGTGCACCATGATCGCAGCACGGCGCAATTGTATGGGGGTCATGGTGTAGGGCTGGTTGACAGGCAGAAAAGCAACGTCGATATTTTTCAACCGAGCCATCTCGGGAATATCCTCGGTATCGCCGCCAATGTAGATATTAAAACCGTCGAGCCCGAGCACGTAGCCGTTGTCGCGGCCCTTGGGATGGAACTGGGTGTGCCCGGGGGTGGTGTTGTAGGCCGGAACGGCCTCGACAGTGATGCCGGGCGCAAGCGTCCTGCGGTCGCCATTTTTCATGACGGTGCCCTGCCCCAGCTTGGCAGCACAACGGGCATTGGTCACAAGCACCGTCGAGGGCTTGCTCACGGCAGTGATGGCCGCGGGATCGAGGTGGTCGAAGTGCTCGTGGGTGACGAGGATGTAGTCGGCCTTGCGAAACCTGCTGTAGTCGGTCGCTGGCTCCACGCCCTTGCCCACGGGATCGATCTGAAACTCAAGACCATTGTAGTTGATCTCGAGCGAGCCGTGCTTGATGGGAGTGATCACAATCTTCTTGCCCGATGGTGTGGCAAAGGTATCGGCTACGGCGACAGTAGCCGTAGAAGCCTCAGTGCCGGGCCGGCCCTGAGCACCGCTGCTGCTGCCCGTGGCATTGCAGCCTGCTACCATGCAAGCTGCCAGCAATAGAGACATGTGCATAAACTTCATAATCATTGATGACAAACACACACAATATAGTGCGTTTTATTTCACGACACGGTAGTAATTGGCCTTGCGAGGCTTGGGGGCGGCCGGCTGCTTGTCGATATAGCCCAGCGAGAGTGCACCCACACAAGTCAACCCCTCGGGCAGCCCAAGCCGCTGCATGATGCTGCGCCCCTGGGGTGTGTCAAACATCTCGAGCTCGCGGTTGATCCAGCAGCTGCCCAGCCCTATGGCATGGGCGGCGTTCATCATGTTGCCCAGCGCGAGGCTGGCATCCTGCACAGCATTGCGCGCCCCCTTGGTGGCAAAGACGAGCACGATGGTGGGGGCACCATAGTAGGGGTCGCTGTCGACGCCCATCACCTTGGCATTCATCTCGGTGAGCTCTTGCCGCAACCCAGCATTTTGCACTGCCACAATCCAGGGATCCTGGCGTCCCATCGAGGTGGGGGCATAGGTGCCTGTCTCGAGCACTGTGTGCAGCTCGTCGTCGGTCACTTGCTGCGGCTTGTAGGAGCGCACGCTGCGACGCGTGAGCAGCGCGTTGATGATTTCGTTGTTCATAATTGCAAATTTCTTTCTTTAAACATAGCAAATTTATAAAAAATCAGCGAGATTTTACCTAAATTTGTAGCACAAAAACCAAAATAGGAGAAACTCAATGAAGAAAACTGTGTTGACCACTATCGCTGTCGCCACAGCGATAGCACACAACGCCCAAATGAAGCCAGCCATACCCCGCGACGAGGCCATAGAGGCAAAAATCGAGAACACGCTGAGCAAGATGACCCTCGACGACAAAGTGGGACAGATGCTCGAGCTCAACATCGACATCTTCGGCTCCAACAAGGGCAAAGGCTGGGAAATGGACAAAGCCAAGATGGACTCTGCCATCAAAGTCTGGCGCATAGGGTCGGTGCTCAACGCCCCGGGCACCCGTGCTGCCACTGTGCAACAGTGGCAAGCGTGGATACCCTACATCCAGAAGCAGTCGATGCGCCACCTGGGCATCCCCAGCATCTACGGCCTCGACAACAACCACGGCTCGACCTATATACAAGGCGGCACGCTCTTCCCGCAACCCATCAACGTGGCCGCCTCGTTCAACACCGAGCTGGCCCGCACGACGGCCGAGGTCACGGCCTATGAGAGCCGCGCTGCCGACTGCCCCTGGGTGTACAACCCCACCATCGACCTGGGCCGCGACCCGCGCTGGCCGCGCCTGTGGGAAAGCTATGGCGAAGACCCCGTGGTGGAGTCGCGCATGGTAGAAGCCGCCATAGCGGGCTACCAGGGCAGCGACCCCAATCACCTGGGCAAGTACAACGTGGCCACATCGGTCAAGCACTACCTGGCCTATGGGGCTCCCTTCTCGGGCAAAGACCGCACGCCAGCCTATGTCGCGCCACAAGTGCTGCGAGAAAAATACTTCGCCCCCTTCAAGGCAGCCGCCCAGGCCGGCGCGCTCACCTTCATGGCCAACTCGGCCTCGGTCAACGGCGTGCCGGTGCATGCCAGCTATGAGTACCTCACCCAGTGGCTCAAGAACGACCTGAACTGGGACGGAATGATTGTGACCGACTGGGCCGACATCAACAATCTCTACACCCGCGAACATGTGGCCAAAGACAAAAAAGAGGCCATTAAAATCGCCATCAATGCCGGCATCGACATGAGCATGGACCCCTACGACGTCGACTTCTGCACCCTGCTCAAGGAGCTTGTGAACGAGGGGCAGGTGAAGATGTCGCGCATCGACGATGCCGTGCGCCGCATCTTGCGTGTGAAATACCGGCTGGGCCTTTTCGACACGCCCAACACCGGCGGCAAGGACTATGCAAAATTTGGCAGCGACGACTTTGCCCTCAAAGCCCTGCACGCTGCCGAGGAGAGCGAAGTGCTGCTCAAGAACGACGACGGCACCCTGCCCATAGCACGCGGCACCAAGATACTGGTCACCGGCCCAAATGCCAACCAGATGCGCTGTCTCGACGGCGGCTGGAGCTACACCTGGCAGGGCTCGGGAGCCGAGGACCTGGCAAGCAAGTACAACACCATCTACGAGGCACTGTGCAACAAGTACGGCCGCGACAACGTCACACTCGAGCAAGGCGTGACCTATAATGAGAAAGGCCACTACTGGGAAGAGAACACCCCCCACATCGACAAGGCCGTGGCAGCTGCACAGGGCGTAGACGTGATTGTGGCTTGCATAGGCGAGAACTCCTACACCGAGACCCCCGGCAACCTCACCGACCTCACGCTCTCTAAGAACCAGCGCGACCTGGTGAAGGCGCTGGCCAAGACCGGCAAGCCCATCGTGCTCATCTTGAACGAAGGACGCCCACGGCTCATTGCCGACATCGAGCCCCTGGCCAAGGCTGTGGTCAACATCCTGCTGCCTGGCAACTATGGTGCCGATGCCCTGGCCAACCTGCTAAGCGGCGAGGTAAACTTCAGTGCAAAGATGCCCTATACCTATCCCAAGGAAATCAACAGCCTCATCAACTACGACTACAAGGTGAGCGAGGAAGTATCGACCATGGCCGGAGCCTACGACTACGACGCCAAGGTGACCCAGCAGTGGCCCTTCGGCTACGGACTGAGCTACACTACATTCACCTACAGCCATCTCACGATCGACAAGACCGACTTTGAGCCCGACGACGAGCTCACTGTGAGCGTTGACGTGACCAATAGCGGCCGCCGTGCCGGCAAAGAGGCCGTGCTGCTCTACAGCAGCGACCTGGTGGCATCGATAGTGCCCGACTGCCGCAGGCTGCGTGCATTCAAGAAAATCGAGCTGCAGCCCGGTGAGACCAAGACAGTCACCTTCAAGCTGCCGGCAAGCGACCTGGCCTTTGTGGGACAAGACATGAAGTGGCGACTCGAGGATGGCGACTTTGTGTTTACCGCTGGCGGACAGGCCGTGAAAGCACGATGCACCAAGACCAAGGTGTGGAACACACCCAACATATAGCCCACACGCCATACGCGCCCACTCAGAGCTACAAGAAATCCCGCAGCCCCCTTGCATGGAGGTTGCGGGATTTTCTATTGTGTCGAGCAGTATGGCTATAAGCCGGGTTATGTAGCGGCACACAAAAAGAATGCGACCGCCGTCTGTCATTTATCTGTCCGGCATGTTGCCATGCCGATATAGCAGTCTACCCCTCGGCAATGGGCGAGCAACCCTTAAATGCCGATATACTTGACCTTGCAACTCACAGGTGGTACGGCATGCCATGTCGCCATGGCACCCGGTGAGCTCTTGCCTCGCCTTTTCACCCTTACCGCCTGCACAAAGGCGGGCGGCGGTAGTTTTCTGTTACCTTAAACCCTGAGGTCGCCCCCAGCTTCCCGTTAAGAAATGTGATGCTCTGCGTTGCCCGGACTTTCCTCTCGATATTCTTGCGAAACACGAGCGACAGACCGCCATACTGCATTTTCTTTAAATTTGCTCTTATGTGGGTGCAAAGTTACAACAAAAAAGGTTTGCAATCAAAAAATTTCACTGCTCGTCGGGGTGCCAGCGTCCCTGCTGACGCGCACGCATCACATTCTCGGCCGGATTGTCCTGCGGCACCCACAGCTGCGGGTGATGCAGCTGCTGGGGCATGTACTCCTGGTTGACAAAATGGCCAGGGAAGTCGTGGGCATACTTGTAGTCCTTGCCATATCCCAGCTGCTTCATCAACTTAGTGGGCGCGTTGCGCAAGTGCAGGGGCACCGGGGCATTGCCCGTAGCAGCCACAAGTTGCTGGGCCGCGTTGATGGCCATGTAGGCACTGTTGCTCTTGGCCGAGGCGGCCAGGTAGATGGTGCACTCGCTCAGGGGGATGCGTCCCTCGGGCCACCCTATCTTCTGAATGATGTCGAAGGTGGCATTGGCCAGCAACAAGGCGTTGGGGTTGGCCAGGCCTATGTCTTCGGCAGCCGAGATGCACAGTCGACGGGCGATGAACTTGGGGTCCTCTCCGCCCTCGATGAGGCGGGCCAGCCAGTAGACGGCGGCATCGGGGTCGCTGCCGCGTATCGACTTGATGAATGCCGAGATGATGTCGTAGTGCATCTCGCCGTCCTTGTCAAAGGCCATGGGATTCTGCTGCAGCCGGCTGGTGACCACATCGTCGTTGATGACCATGGGCTCGCCCGGGGCCAGCGACTGGTAGATGAGGTCGAGGATGTTGAGCAACTTGCGGGCATCGCCGCCGCTGTAGCGCAACAGGGCCGTGGTCTGCTCCACCCTCACCTGGAGATTCTTGAACATGGCATCGGTCTTCACGGCATGGTCGAGCAGCTGGAGCAAGTCGTCCTTGTCGAGCGGGTTGAGCACATAGACCTGGGCACGCGAGAGCAAGGGACGTATGACCTCGAACGAGGGATTCTCGGTCGTGGCGCCTATGAGCGTGACCGTGCCGTTCTCGACGGCGCCCAGCAACGAGTCTTGCTGCGACTTGTTGAAACGGTGTATCTCGTCGATAAACAAAATGGGGCGGCCTTTGGAAAACACACTTTGGGCGTCCTGCTTGCAACGTTCGAGCACATCGCGCACCTCCTTGACGCCGCTGGTCACGGCCGAGAGTGTGTAGAAGGGCACTTGAGTCTGCTCGGCAATGATGCGCGCCAGCGTGGTCTTGCCCACTCCAGGAGGTCCCCACAAGATAAAAGAAGAGATATTGCCGCTCTCTATCATGCGGCGTATCACGGCTCCTGGCCCCACCAGGTGCTTCTGGCCTATGTAGTCGTCGAGTGTCTTCGGCCTCAAGCGCTCGGCCAATGGTTGATAATTCATTTTAGACTTGATGATTTGGAAGAACGAAATTACTATTTAATCATCAAAAAAGCAAGAATACAGAATATTATTCTGATTTTTACCCACTCTACCACATTAATCGCCTCACAGCTTCGACAATAAAGGACAATAAAGTAATTTTGCAACAAAATTCAAGACAATGACAGCAACAAAACAAAGCACACCGCAATCGTGCACAATGAGCACTGCCAGGGGGCTGCTCGCCTTGTCGCCCATTGCAGTGTTCCTGCTGCTCTATGTAGTGGTGTCGGCCATGATAGGCGATTTCTACAAGATGCCGCTGAGCATAACATTTATCGTCGCCTCGGTGTGGGCGCTGCTCTTGATGCCTAAAATGAAAATCAGCGACCGCATCGAGATTTTCTCGAGCGGAGCAGCCAACACCAACATCCTCTACATGATATGGATCTTCATTCTGGCAGGGGCCTTCTCGGCACTGGCCAAGGGCGTGGGAGCCATCGATGCCACGGTCAACCTCACGCTGTGGGCGCTGCCGCCCGGCTACATTGTGCCGGGCCTGTTTGTCGTCACCTGTTTCATCTCGATGTCGATAGGCACCTCGGTGGGCACCATTGTAGCACTCACCCCGTTTGCCGTGCAACTGGCAGCGACCACCGGCGGCAATGTGCCCTACTACACGGCTGTAGTGCTAAGCGGCTCATTCTTTGGCGACAACCTGTCGTTTATAAGCGACACGACGATTGCAGCCACCCGCAGCCTAAAGGTGAAAATGAGCGACAAGTTCAAGACCAACCTGCTCATCGCCCTGCCAGCGGCACTGGTGGTGCTGGGCGTGTATGTAGCGATGGGGATAGCCTCGCCCTGCCACGAGGCGGCAAGCACGGCAAGCGGCAACTGGTGGCTGGTGCTGCCCTACCTTGTTGTGATCGCTACGGCCATGTGTGGCGTGAACGTGATGATTGTGCTCACACTGGGCATCGCCTGCTGCATCGCCATCGCAACGGTCGTCGCGCAGCACGCCGGCCTCGTCGACATGTGCACCATGATGGGCAAGGGCGTGCAAGACATGAGCGATCTCATCATCGTGACCCTGCTCGCGGCAGGATTGCTGGAGGTGATAAACTACAACGGGGGCATCAAGTACCTGATACAGCTGCTCACGCGGCACATAGGCGGCAGCCGCGCGGCACAGACCGTGATTGCGCTGCTGGTGAGCCTCACCAACGTGTGCACCGCCAACAACACCATCGCCATCATCACGGTGGGCAGCATCTCGCGGCACATTGCCACACAGTTTCATGTCGACCCACGCAAGGCAGCCAGCCTGCTCGACACGGGGTCTTGCATCGTGCAGAGCCTCATCCCCTACGGGGCACAGTCGCTCATGGCAGCGGGGCTGGCCCACGTGAGCCCCGTTGCCTTCCTGCCCTATATGTACTACAGTTGGGCCCTTGCAGCGATGGTGACACTGTCGATTGTGTTCAACTTCCCGCAGAAAGGATCATGTTGATGAGCTCGGTCACGTCGCTCACATCGGCCTTGCCGTCGGCATTCACATCCACCTCGTCGAGCTCAAAGCCTGCAAGCGCCCCCAGGATATAATTGGTGACTGTGGTCACATCGCTCACATCGATGCCGCCGTCGCCGTTCACATCGCCACGGCCGGCATGGCCGGCAACAGCCGCAATGGTGGCTGCGCGTATCGCGCCGGCATTGTTGACATCGGCATCATAGGCGGCAAAGCGTATCTTGAAACGCCGCACGCCAGCTGGCAGCTGCATAGTGGCCCGCAAGTGGCGGGTGACCACTGTGTCGGTCACCATGCACTTGTAGCTCGACAGGGCGTTGCCAGCCGAGTCGAGTAGCACCACATAGGGCGAGTTGCGGTACATGCTGTAGTGGGTGACGTCGCCACCCAAAATCGATGTGGAGATAAACGTGAACTCCACATTCACCGCACTGGCGCCACCGGCCCGCAACTCGGGCGAAGTCAAGGTGTAATCAACTCCCGAGGCGTCTCTATATACCGTCACCTTATTGCCGCTTATCCTTGCAGTCGACAAGTCGACGACACCGTTGCGGTTGTAAACCCAGCCTTCATAATTATTTTGGTTGAATTGCGCCAGATCGGCACAATGTGCTGCCACGGCCACTGCACCAAGCAGCAGGCAAGCCATGAAACGTGTAATGTGGTAAATCATTGATTAAGTCTTTGGTGTTTTTACAAAAGTACACATTTTTTGCCACCGAAGCCTTATCGCAGGCAACAAAATGCCGAAGAAAATCCACTCGATCGCCAACAAGAATTTATTGATGGCCGAATATTGGGAAAAATTTCACTGCCGTCTCCCTTCCGGTGAGCGTTTCGGCTTCCTCTCGATTGCCAATATATCAACTGACGCTGAAATATTCAAGAAAAAAAGCAACGCAAGACCTTTCTGTTACAGGATTAGAACGTTGCCGGCCCGCCTCCTGCCCCGAGGGGCTATCCACAGCGAGTTCTTTATGTCTTACTTACCCTTCAAGAAGGTCGGCAATTTCACGGGCCTCACCGCGGCTGAAGCCGCGAGCCTCAATCACATTGCCGCCCTTCGACTCGATGATAATGTCGGCAAACAGCAGGTGCTGCCGCACCGACACGCTGCCCACCGAGCTCAACCTGATTTTCGTCTCCTTGTAACCAATCACGCGCGACTTGCGGTAAATCACATGCTCGTCGGTGATAATCAACTTGTCGGGGAACACCGCATTTCCGTCGCCCGACACCCTACTTGCCGTAAACTCGTATGCCATAAGATGAAACGATTATAGTTTGTGTTGTTGAGCCATACGATGAAATTCACATTGTTTTTTAGTGTATTCCGACAAGCGCTGCAGAGTGGCACAGGTGCCTTTAATTTGTTTAATAATGCTTTCGTTGAATTGGGCGCGAAACTCGTTAAACTGCGAGTCAGACCAATTTTGCCCGATGATATCTGTTTGTTTTTTTAGTTTGTCAAAAACCTGTTCAACTTGTTGACTAACTTGCATCAGGCTTTTAGAATAAGTCTCCACTCTGGAGATGTCTTTCATTGAGCTGTCGGTTGCCATAGTGCTATTGTATTAAATTGTTAATGATTTCTTTTGATTTCGGCATTAAATATGGAGTGAACAGTTGAGGTTTACCGTTTTCTGGATAATAATAGGCGCGGAGCCGTTCCTCTTCTTCTCCTAATGCTTCAACATCTATTTCTTCGCTGAAACGCAGAGGCAAGATAAATTTGTTTTCGGAGCGGAGAATAACTTTATGGTTAAATTTGTCGGTAGCGTCGCTGCAATATTCTCCCTCGAAAAGAATATTTTCCGGTTTGTCCACCTGCAACAATATATGAATGCCCTGCATGGGACCTTCGTCAAGGATAAATTTGAGCGCATCGGGGTAAGTTTTGACCTTAGATGCGTCTAAATTATTCCCTTCACCCATAAGAGCATCCAGAGATTCCATGTTCATGCATACAACATCGTTTTCGGCATCAAAATCATCGGTTTGTCTTGATGTGGGTAATGGGCTCTTGCGCTTCATCTCGGCAAAACGTTCGCTGCCTATAATAGCGACGATTGTTGGAGTGGCGCACTGGTTGCAAATGTCATTGACAAGTTGCTGTAGTAACTCCCCGCTCTCATTCCTTTCGATAATTTGACATAGCCCGCGATCTCGCATGCTTTCAAGCATTCCCCGGTAACTAGCCTCCTCATTGTTAAGACAGTCAATCACCTTGAAATCACAGAATTGCCTGTCAGGGATTTGCCGGCATGATATGATTAGCGACAAGAGGGCATTAATCATAACGTCAACGGTCTGTTCTTCTTTGTTTACGCCAAAGAATAGAATATTCTCGCCAAAGTCCTGTTGGAGTTTTATTGCGGTAAGTTGCGCGCTTAGCCCAACATTGTGGCCTACTGCAGCTATCGGGCACTTTGTAGTAGCTTCGGCAATAATCTTGCAGTCGTCATTTTCAAGCCGGTACATGGCCGAGCCACAGAAGTAGGCACTCCCATTGCTCTGATTGTCTTGAGCCTTGACTTGTGATTGTTTAATGGCCTCGTCCAGTTCTTCGTCGCTGGCAAAGAATGTTTGAACATGCGAGACAAGCCCTTTCTTGTGGTAGTAGCAACATTCTCCCACCGGTTGCTTCTCGGTCAGGTCGCTGCTATCAGGAACAAGCAGATTAGAGTCGGCAGGAGCACTCATCAGCAGGAAACACTCGGTAAGATTGTTCAGCACCTGCCCTGAAATATCCGTTTCTGCGAGCGTTTGGGTGGCAAGCAACATGTGAATACCTTGACTTCGGCCTTGAGTCGCGATAATATTGATAATATCTGCAATCTCACGTTGCATTTTGTAACCCATGCTACTGCCATCCGACTTGCTGAACATCACTTGACATTCATCAGCCACAAAAAGAATCTGCTGCATCCGCTCGTCAGGGTGTTTTTTATTGTATCCATCAATATTAGCGACACCCTCAGCTTGCCACAATTTCACGCGCTTGCGATTCTCCTCTTTTAGTTCGCGCAGTATTTCAAGTGTCAACTGCGGATCACTATTGTCAACAAGCACGGCCTTAGCATGTTTTATACCCTTGTATTTATTAAATTCAACTCCCTTGAAGTCCATCAAATAGAGCATTAAGTCTTCAGGAGCATATTTGTTTATTGCTGATGTGATGATATTATTGAGCAAAACCGATTTACCGGAACCCGACTGTCCAAGAATAAAAGAATGGAGATAATCTTTTGAATTGAAGCGAACTGTCACTTCCTCTTTGGTTTCAAGATCTAAACCAATCGTTACACTCATTTCAGACATCACCGGTCGGTAAGGTGTACTTGCGATACTGCTAAAGTCCTGCTTGACGACCTGCCGCTTAGGTTTCTTTGTGCATTCCGCATTCAAGTAATTGAAGCACTCATTGGCAATGAGGGGAATCGTGCTGAAAGGTGTATAGCGTATTATAGCGTCCCTATCACTATCATCAGGCAATTCTATCGTCTGATAATTATCAACATCAAGCAGTTGCTGCTCTTCGCGGTCACGCAATGAGTAGTCGGTATTATTGAGTACAATGAAGTAGATTCCGCACTTCGGGCCGTTTTCAAACAGCGGCATCAGCTCCTTGATATAACTGTCGAAGTTGTAGGGATAGCAATTCAGAATAACAATCTCATAGGGTAACGCAATCTCACGATTACGGTTGTTATAGGCCACAAGATTGCCATATTTCTTCATCACCATCGCCATGTGTTCAAGCAGGTGCCTGATTCGTTCTCCGGCTGTTTCGTAGTTGAAGATAATTTCATCGTGAAACAACGCAGGCTCTAACCGCGTGGTAAGTTCATCGGCCATGCCGGTCATATTGAAGTCAAACACATTGAGCAGCACCTTGTTGGCAGGAAGTGATAGCATCATGTTCAGGACTAAAGTACACAAAGCCATTTTTGCTTCCCGCTTCCGGCTGTTGGTGTAATTGATGACAAAATTCTGCCTGTCGTTGTTCTCGTCTTGCCACGGCACGAACGCAGGCGTCTCTATCGTCTCGTCGTTTACTATGTCGGTAAGGCAGTTTCCTGTAGCAAGATAGTCAAGCGAGAATCGCCGATTGGAATTAGCTCGCAATCGGTCGCCCAATGTTTTGAGGTCCTCATCGTCCATGAACCCGGGCATATTCACTTGAAGCAGTTCGGGGTAGATATTGCTCATCATGCGCATACATTCAAGAAAAGCGCTTCGTGCCTGCCCCACATTCTGCTGCCACGATTCCTTGTCGGTAGAATCAATCTCCTTCAGCTTCTCGACATAGGCCTCAATGATGTCTTTAATATAGTTTAGTGTTATAGGTTCCATAGCAAATTATTACTTTTCCAATACCGGACGAATGCTTAATCCCATGTGTCTCACAAGTGGCACTATTTCAGGTCCCATTTGGCTGAATTCCATGGCAAAAGCTTGCCTTTGTTCATCACTGTCTGGGCGTAATTCCGAAGTCCAGTAGCGGCCATAATAATAGGCATCCTCATAGTCGGTGCCATATCTATCACCTGCAGCTGGCAGAAAGATACTACCTCCATTCCTGCCTATTATTTGCGCACCAGGTATGCCATTGATTACAGTCCAGCGCCACTGGCATTTTTGGATGAGTTCCTGCATCTCGGCTCGTGTGGGCAAGCGCCAAGTCTCGGCCCACATTTCGCGCGCAATATCACAATCGCTTCCTCCTATATCCTCGGGGGGATCAGAACAGGGATAATCATCGACATTGATTGATGTCAGGTTACCACCGGCATCTCCCCATCCCACATAAAGGCCGGGCAACTCTCCACTGGCTGCTCCCACATTGCGGCTCGACCACAGCACTGAGAGCCCCAAATCTACTGGAACCCCAGTGCCACGTCGTTGCCGCTCCTCGTTTATCCACCACGCTGGAGTTAGCTCCACCTCATCATCTAAGATGCTGTCAAAACCATCACATTCAGCGGGAAAAAGGTCAAGGATACCATATCCCTCACGCGCTTGCTTGAGAGTTTCAAATAATTCACTAAGAGTTTGTGACATAGTAATTATTATGAATTTATAAAGTGGGGGCCGGACCGCCCATAGGTGGTGGGGTGCTTCCACCCATTGGTGGTGGAGTCATTCCTGCTGGTTGTGAGGCAAAGAGCGCTGCAAGTTCAGGGACCGAACCTGCAGGAGCCCATTGAGGCATCCCTTGAGTCCACACCTGAGTTTGAGCATTCACTTGACCTTGCTGAGCCATCATGCGAAGTGTGTTGACATCAAACGGCCCCATTTGCTGGCCATTAACACCAACAAAATACTGGGTTGACACCATTGCAGGAGGAGTCATGCCACCCATTGCAGGAGCTCCGCCCATCATAGGATTGCCACCCATCATAGGATTGCCGCTCATCATGCCACCCATGCCGCGACCATAGCGACCGTCCTTGATTTGCTGCTCCTGGTTCATCTCGATGCCGTCGCGCTGGATGCGCATGCGCTCGCGCTGGTCCTCCATCTGCATCTTGAGCATCTCAACGCTCTGCAGCCCCGTCATCTCTTTGTTCAACTCGTTTTGATGCCGCATCGAGTCGATGGCAACTTCGTTCTGAGCAACCACGCGGTTACGCTCCAAATCGCTCGTTAAAGCTTTGAGCTGACGATAGTTGGGGCTTTCTTTGTCGATGTTGATTGACGTGATGTCGAGTGAACGCACGCTGATGGCAAACAGCTGTTCAATCTTAGGCGTGACATACTTCTGCACAAGTTCGCTGATTTCGAGAATCTTCCGCTCAAGGTGCACAACGGGAATCTGTGCTTCGGCCGGCGCATTAGCGACAACTCCTTTCACATATTTGGTCACCTGACCACGAAGCTTGTTCTGGAATGTTTCGTCGCTGAAAGCCTCGTTCTTATTAATCTGGTGAAAGAGATCCATGTCGTCGATGCTATACACAATCATGCCGTGAACCGCTACAGGCACGCCTTGGTCCATAAAGCGGGGGTCAAACACGTCAAAATAAGGCACTGCAAACTTCACCTGACTGCCTTTACTCAAATTGCTCAGGTTGGTCATGTTGTTTTGCACCACCTGCCGCGCGGCCTGTTGGGCTGCAAGGCGTTTCTCTTCCTCTACTTCTTTCTTTGATTTAAATCCGAATAGTGCCATAATGTTAGAGTATAAACTGTGATTATACTATTTGTTGGGAATTTTGTTCCATGCGTTCTCATAATTCGACAAGTCTCTTACAAGCACATTGTCTACACCTTTTTTAACTTGAGCCCATTGTGACATTCCATTGCGCCGCATCTGCTCTGCAGCCATCTCTTGATGTGAAAGCACATAATAGTGCGACATATTATTCTTGTCGATATAGACTAACACCCAATAATCGGGGTGAGGAATCTGATTTGGACTTGCATACTTTTTGAAAAAATCGGTTACAATCTTCGTATTTATGCTCGTCTTCACTTCTATAGAAATATAGCGGCCATTAGCAATTGCAACATAAATGTCAACTGCCTTCTTATTACCCAAAGTAATTGAAGCATTATAGCCTCTCTTATAAAGTTCTGAGCAAACGCCGAACTCTCCGGCCATGCCTGTATCATATTTATCATATTTGTTTTTTTTTGCCATACTGCCAAATTTTTTATTGAAGAATTGTTTCTTAACTTGTGAAGATATTTCGTTTTAGTGACCACAGATAATAATGATAAATAGGTCGAATAAAAAAAACAAAACTAACCAAACATAAAGAATCTTTTTATTGCCCTAAATATTTTTCTTATCGGCCCGTTATCGGCCTGATGCTGCTCAAAAACACCTTGGAACATGGGGTCGTTAGGGAAAAGGACTTGTGCCTTGTTGACACATTCGTCATACTTTGCTTTATAAGCGGATTCTAATCCTGCTAGTCTATCACTCAGTGTCGATGAATTCCACTTGCTTTGCATTGAAATGGCAAAGTCAAGCAAGTCCTCTTTTGTTGTAGGTATTGGAAAATTTTTAATAGCCGTAACTTGTTCTCGATTTACATCAAATATGGAGTCTTTTTTCCCTCTATAAGCCTCGTTTATAGCCTCAAGTTTTTCGGCCAAACGTTGTGACGACTTAAGTGCCTCAACATTACGGAACTCATAGCCACAGGCACTGCATTTCACTGCCATGGGCTCAACGGGCTCGCCACAACGCGGGCACTTCTTCACATCACCAAATTTGTCGCTGGGAGGTGCGGGACGAAGCCAGTCTTCCTCGCGTTTCATCTTAGCCAGACGGCCTTCGATAACCACATCAAGTTCATCAGGGTCAACACCTTCGGCGGCTGCACGCTTGTGCAGCACTTCGCGTTCTTTGGCGGTAAGCGTCCCATCGGCCAAAGCGGCTTCGATAACGCTCTCTAATTCTTCAGAAAACATAATTATTCATTTTTTCCAATTTCTGCCTACTCTGTTGCAGGATTTTCGGCTTACTCCTTAGCTTTTATATGGTTTGAATAAATGTTGTAATGGATGAGGTCGTGCTCCAATGCTTTAATCATCTATCACACTCTATCGTAGAACATGTTTAATAATTCGTCTCTATACAAACACACGCCTTCTTTATCTGTATAATACGTGTTGGTATTTGGAGTTGTACCTTCCTCAAAAAATGTAACCTAAGTTAATTCATATAGAAAGAGGTCTTCATGTAAATTGCGAGCCTTCCTTTCTTCGCACGGAATAGCATCTTTAATTTTGAAATGCACCATAATTTGCTTAGGTGTCGCCTCGCAGCCCGGGATGTGACGGTTATATATAACACAACGAAAGCGTGGACTGCTATGCCACGCTTTGTAGTCTGACGGTCGTGAGAATTACCTTAAACGCAAAAGGGGGAATATAGTTGCAGTCCACGCCTATAGCGTGGAAACCGCCGTGCCATCCCTTGCGTTTGATTTGAAAATTTCTCACGTTTTCAGACCACAAGAATAAGCATAACGCTTTCTTTTCCAAAATGTCGGTGCGGAATGTTGCCACTCCACATTGCAAATATAATAATTTTTTCTCTCTTGAAGAATTTTTCCTGTTGTTTTTCAAACAAATTCACGAGTCTTTGACAAAAACCGTGAAAATGGCGAGCTTTCAGAGAGTTCCCTGATTTCGGCGCAATGATGCGTATCTGAATCCTGTCGTTCCTGATGAGCCAAGCAAGGCACTCGAAGAAATGTGTATCTCTTTCAACGCGGCGGCACGGTTGTTTCCGTGCACGACTTCGCCACGGGTGTTAACGGTAGGGGCTGAGAACTGGTAGGCAGTACCCTCTCCCGTTATCTCTTTTGGATTGATATTGCCTGCAATCTTCCTTGCCGCCATCTTCGACACAACATCTGTGCGGTTTTTCGGTTGCGCCTCGTCAATGAAGAATTTATGGTAGCATATTGGCTGCTCTTGTCCTTGAACTTCTCACGTGGAATGCCAAGAGCGTCGGCAACCTCGCGAATAAACGTTTTTTCCTTTGTATAAACAGAATTTTCGTATTCCTTTACAAGCGTGTCAAGATTATTCAATACCTTTGCACCATAGGCACTTGGAACGACTGTTGGTTGATCTGTCTCTTTTTGAGACAAGGACGCGGTTTCAAGTGCTCTTTTTTTATTCTTATAAAAAAGGGCATCATTCGCCATGTCCAGCACACGCCGGCCCTGCTCCCAGTCGGTGCTCGTGGGAATACCCCAAGTGACAAAGTCAAACAAAACAGGCAGAGCATGCAATGATAGCTCTGCCTGATTTCAAGAGGATGCGAGTCGTGTACCAGTAGGCTGCAACGCAGTATACTAAGGCGCAGTCTTGAGCAGGTACTCGTTGATGATATTGTCGAGCTCATCGCGACTGATAAGTCCCATGTTGCCTTGGGGCTGCTGCCCCACGGGGCAAAAGAGCAAGAAAGGAATGCTGCTTATGCCCAACTGCCGTGCGATAGACTTGTTGTGGTCGACGTCGACGCTGTAAAAGTCAATTTTACCCGCATAGTCCTTGGCAGCCTTCTCGAGAATGACGCCCAACTTGCGGCAGGGGCCGCACCAAGAGGCATTGAAGTCGACTATGGCAGGGCGCTTGTTGACCGGCGTCCACGAGCCTGGCGCCGTCACCGCCCCCACCAACTGCGACAGTTGCTCTTGGGTGACTTCGATGACCTTGCCTGGCGAAGCCTCGACCGTATTTTGTGCACTTGCTGCCAGCGATGCAAGGGCGACGAAGGCAGCAATGAGATAGTGTGAAATCTTCATAATGTAAAGCGATCTTGAAGAAGAATGATATTTACTGATGCTCCTTGCGCAAGAGGTCGTTCACCGTCTTCACAGGGTTGAAAGTCTCGATAGGCACCTCGACAAATGCAGTGTTCCAATCGCTCATCGAGCCATTCCAGAGGCCTGGCAGCTCGAGAGCCTTGATGTCGACGCCATTTTTCGACTTCAGGCTGATGAGCCCGGTATCGGGGTCGACATATTTCTTGAGGTCAAAGCGATTGCCCTTGTAGTCCTTGAGGTAGCACACCAAGTCGACGGGGTTGAAATGGGTGCCGCTGTTCATCATCTTCACGGCCTCGGGGTCGTCGTGGTTGATTTGAGCCGACTCCAGGATTTGGGGCGAGCAGCTGCCATCGTTGCAATAGGCCAGATAGGGGCCGCCGCCAGGTTCGCCCTCGTTCTTTACAACACCGCACACACGCAGCGGTCGATTGAACTTGCCGGCAAGATAGGCAGCCAGGCCTGCATCGTCGAGCTCTTGCACGCCAGCTTTCACTGTCGAGAGATTATTCTCAAGGAACCCGAGCATCTCAAGCAATGACTCGCGCGTGTAGTCGCCAGCCTCGAGAGCTCTCAAGTAGCGGGCCATGACGCGTTGCAACTGCATCAAGTAGCCTGCAATCACCTTCTTGTAGCGCACTGTGGCGTGACGCAGCCTCGAGGGCACTACATTGTCGATGTTTTTGATAAACACCACGTCGGCATCGCGCTCGTTCAGGTTTTCGATGAGGGCGCCATGACCAGCAGGGCGGAAAAGCAGGTTGCCGTTTTCATCACGATAAAGGCTGTTGTCGAGATTGACGGCCACGGTATCGGTCGACGGTTTCTGCACGCTCATGCTCACCTTGTAGGTCACCCCCCACACTTTCTCGTAGAGCGGCACCTTGGCTTGTAGCAATTTTTCAAACTCGGCCTTGTGCTCGGGCGAGACGGTGAAGTGGATGTTGACCACACGATTCTTGTCGGCGGCATATTGTGCACCCTCCTCGAGGTGTTCCTCGAGCGGCGTGTGCACAGCACCGCCCGCGCCACGGTGAAACTTGATCAATGCCTTGGGCAGGAAGCCATAGTCAAGTCCCTCCTTGCCCAGCATGGCCTGGGCCACCTCGCGACAACGGCCGCCGGCTATGAGCGTGTGAGTGTCTTGCCCGTAAAGATTTTTACAGGCCTTGTTGAGGTCGCCATAGAAAGCAAACTTGTCGATGTTGCCAAAAAAATCTTTTTCAAAGTCGGTAGCTGGCTCACTGTTGCCCGAGGCCACAAAGGCAAACATGTTTTTGAACATGCGGCTGGCCGCTCCCGAGGCCGGGACAAACTTCTCGATAGTGCCATCGGTAGCCTGAAAGGCTTTCCAACTCTTCACACACTCCTTGATTTCCTTGTCGCTAAGGCGCTTGATGCCGTTGCCCACGGTAGCCACAGCCTTGATCTTGAGATAGGGAAATCCAGTTGCAAAACGCTTGAGCTGTGCCTCGAGCGTTTCCTCGCTTATGCCCTTGGCTTGTAGCAATGATTTGTCTTTCTCGTTTAACATGATGTGTATTTTTTCTATGTAATAATTATCAAAAACAATGAAGTTATGAAAGTATAACCTTTTTTCTTTGTAAAGTTAATCATAATATTTTAATTTTGAAGTCAAATTTATAGAAATATATATATTTTAGAGATTATATGGACCAAACTTATTTTACCATCGAGGAGAAGGCACTTGTGAAACAACACATCTCACAGCTCATTGCCATGCTGGGCAGCCAGGTGTCTTCTCACGACATCAACACGGTCCACAATATTGTGAAGCACGGCATCGAGGCCGACTACTACAAGCGCGACAAGCATGGCATCAACCCTGTGGTGCGCAGCTTGCGCACGGCTGTCATGCTCAATCAGCTCATTGCTCCCGACCGCAACATGACCATTGCCACCATGGTCTACAACCTCACGCGGCTGGGCTTTGTGAGCGAGGACGAGATAGGGAAAATCTTCGGCGACGACATAGGCAAGCTCGTGCACGGGTTGATCAACGTGTCGCGGCTCTACAAGAAGCAGGCAGCAGTTGAAAACGACAACTTCCACAAGCTCTTGCTCACCTTTGCCGAGGACATAAGGGTGATCATCATCATGATTGTCGACCGCCTCAACTTGATGCGTGCAATCAACCATCATCCCGACGAGAAATTTGTGCACGACATCTCGTCGGAGTCGCGCTATCTCTATGCCCCGCTGGCACACCGGCTGGGACTCTACACCATAAAATCGGAACTCGAAGACCTCTCGCTCAAGTATCTCAACCGCAGGGTGTACAACCAAATCGCTGCCAAGCTCAACGAGACCAAGCAGCGTCGCGACAACTATGTCGAGGGCTTCATCGTGCCGATACGCCAGGCCCTTGAAAAATCGGGATTGAAATTCTCGATCAAGGGCCGCACCAAGTCGATCAACAGTATATGGAACAAAATGAGGAAAAAAGACATCGACCTCAACGGCATGTACGACCTCTTTGCCATACGCATCATCCTCGACAGCAAGCCCGAAAACGAGAAAAAAGAGTGCTGGATCGCCTACTCTATCGTCACCGACATCTACACGGCCAATGTGTCGCGATTGAAAGACTGGATTACGATTCCCAAGTCAAACGGCTATGAGTCGCTGCACATTACCGTAAAGGGGCCTGAGGACAAGTGGGTGGAGGTGCAGATACGCACTACCCGCATGGATGAAATCGCCGAGCGGGGCCTGGCTGCGCACTGGAAATACAAAGGCATCAAGAGCGAGGGCGAGATCGACCAGTGGATGAACAACGTGCGCGAGGTGCTTGAAGCCGGCAGCCAGGGCCAGATGGAGCTGATACGCGACATGAACATGAACCTCTACGACAAGGAAGTGTTTGTGTTCACGCCCAAGGGCGACCTGTTTAAGTTGCCACAAGGCGCCACGGTGCTCGACTTTGCTTTCCACATTCACACCAAGGTGGGCAGCCACTGCATGGGCGCAAAGGTCGACGGCAAGACCCAAAAGCTAAACTACAAGCTGAAGAGTGGCGACACTGTGGAGATAATCACCTCAAGCACACAGACGCCGCGACTCGACTGGCTCAATCTCGTGGTTACGTCCAAGGCCCGCAGCAAGATAAAGCAGGCCGTGAACGAAGTGCGGCAGAAGCGTGCCGACATTGCCCGCGAAACGCTGCAACGGCGCTTTAAAAACCGCAAGATCGACTGCGACGATGCCGTGCTCTCCAGGCTCATCTCCAAAATGGGGCTTAAAAGCATCATCGACTTCTATGTAGACATTGCCGACGGGGCCATCGACGTGAACAAGGTCATCGACGACTATATACAGTTGACAAAGCCAGCCGATACCGAGTCGCAGCAACATGAGTCGGCAGCCAACTTTGTGCTTCAAAATCACAGCAACGACAACAAGCACGACGAAGACATCCTCGTGATTGGCGACAACGTGAAAGGCATCAACTACAAGCTTTCAAAGTGCTGCAATCCCATATATGGCGACCACATTGTGGGCTTCATAGCCAGCGACGGCGCCATCAAGATACATCGCACCGATTGCGGCAACGTGAGGCACCTCATCACCAAATATCCCTACCGCATGATCAAGACGCAATGGAGCGGCAAGCTGGGCACCCAGTTTGCGGCCACACTCAAGGTGGTGGGGCAAGACGACATTGGCATCGTGAGCAACATCACATCGCTCATCAACAAGGAGGGCGACACGCAGCTGCGCAACATCACCATCAACTCCAATGGCGCCCTCTTTGAAGGATACTTGGTGATAGGCGTCAACAGCCTGTCGATTCTCGATGCGCTCATCAAAAAAATCAAGAACCTGAAAGGTGTGAAAGAAGTGACACGTTCGGCCCACTAATATCGTTACCGCAGCAGCTCATGTGGGTTTATATATGATTATCGTATGTCTCTCAACAGCACAGAGGGATATGGCTCTCCTCACTTGATTTCCATGGGAGGCAGCCCCACCTCCTTGCGCCATTGGTTCACCTTGGTCTTGTCCAGCAGCTTGCAGCCAGTTTGGGTACCATACTTTTGCGGGCGTCCCTCACGTATCTCTATCCTGTCCTCCAAGGCAGCTATCATGGCTTTTGGCAAATCGCCGTTTTGGCAAGCTGCTTTCAGCTGTGGCAACAAAGCTTTTTGAGTCTCTAGGTCGGCATGTTGTATCACCAGCCATGGGGCCTGAGCAGCCATGTTGCCTACCTTGCTTTTTCTTGGATAACCGTATTCTTGAAGCAGGCATTTCACCTCGCCTTGGTTAAGCAAGTCTATTTGCCCGCAATAGTCTCGCAGGGCGTTGTTGCGCAGGCTGTCTTTGGGGTGGTCATGCGCTGCCAGCCACCATAGCATTCGCTGGTATTGGTCTTGCTCCAATATTCTTTCCAGTTTTTTCTTCATTGGCAAGTCATAATTGTAAGTATTTGCCCTTTGCATGAAGGTCTCCTTGATGTCGGTAGGTAGCGAGTCGGTTATGCTGTCATAATAGTCACACTCCAGCTTCATGCGGTGGCGAATGAGGGCTTCTCTTTTGACAGGGTCTTCGGTCCTGCCTGCTATGGTAGAGAGATATGAAGGCAATATGTACTTATCAACCGAGAAAGCCACATCATACACCTTCCAGGCCTCTGCCGGCCGTCCCTCACACCACAGGCTGTCGGCCCTGAACACAAGCCTCCACCACTCATTCTGCGATTGTGGCTGTGCTACCGCGTTTGGTCGCGCGAAGCAAACCTGAACCGATTTCTTGCCGTAATCATCCAGCACATTGCCCACCATTTGCACGCTACGACGGTCGGTGACATCCCAATGGTAGTGACCCAGCGTGGGATATTTGTGAGAGTCCGACTGCAACACATAAATACGCCCCTGAGTTTTGTCGCCTTTGCCGGGGAATCTGTCAATCGCCAAAATGCGGTGCTCTTTTTTAGAGAAAGTCAGATTGCGCCATATGCAGTTGTCGTCCTGCATTCTTGCAGGTTCAGTGAAATACGTGCGATTATAAAAAATACTGCCGTCGCTACGCAGCTCATAGTCGGGACTCATGTGCAATGCGTTGTGGGTGGTAAAGCCATACACGTCATTCTCCAATTCATAAAGGGAGTCGAGGGTAAATGGCATGTCATGCCTAATGGCCTCTTCCATCTTTTCTTTTTCGGTGAGCTTTGGTGAGCAGCTGGCCAGAAAGACCAACAAGAGTATGGTTGCTGTTGCCTTGTTCATAATGTCATTTCTTTTTTTGACTAAACAAAGATACAAAGAGCTGAAAACTTTTTTGTAAAATATATTGGATAATTCTTGATATAATTTTCCATCTTTGTCACTTTTTAGGGCTATAGCTCTGGCTGATAGGGTTATAACCCTAAAAAGTTTGTAGTGCATGAATGCCCGTTGTGAGTTTTAACTAATTTTTAACATTGCGGTAGTTTGCTGTCATTTGTCGTGTCGGGATGATCTGGGTGTTGATGCTCACTCCTGCGAGCTTCTGCAGCTGGTCGGTCAGTGCCGTGCGGGTGAACATGGGCAGGTATCCGTACCCTTCCACTTGCGCAAAGCGCATGTTCCTGAGCGTGTCGATGAGACGGTCGATGGACAG
>Ga0256404_1004351_pt1 | contig 26974 bp, 20 predicted proteins | sample RumenRJG_01DNA_FD_185990 | JGI IMG/M metagenome (GOLD analysis project Ga0256404, IMG submission 185990) | Bovine rumen microbial communities from Lethbridge, Alberta, Canada - RJG_01 | ecosystem: Host-associated > Mammals > Digestive system > Stomach > Rumen | place: Canada: Alberta | collected...
TGGATAAAAGCGTGCGGCAGGTGCAGTGCCCGCAGGCTGCCGGCATCCGCAGAAAGGGGGGCAGGCAGGCGCAGCCCATGCCGCAGGATTTTTCTGCAGCTGAACGCAGATAATGGCGCCGGACGGGCAGTATGACCCATTCCGGCGCCATTTCAAAATATGACATCAGAAGCTGTTTTATACGGGGGATCGGATTCCGGTTTTACACCGGAACCGAAGAATGACTGTCAGCCATGCAGAAACAGAACGACAGTCAGAATGCAATGAATGTGCGCAGAATTATCTGGCTGTTGTCATAGTCGGGTTCGCCGCGGCGGCCGTTCTGCTCGTTGTAGGCCAGGGCGAAGGCAATCTGCGGCGTATAGCGGAAAACAACACAGGCAGTCCACTCGTCGTACGCGCTCTGACCGTCAGGGCTGTATCTGGCGTAGCGGCCGAATGTCATCCACCTGCGGCTCCACCTCTGGCGTGCCAGCGCAAAAAACACGCTGGTATCTGAACTGACGTCCCATGTCATTGAGGCGCTGGGCCACTCAACTGCTCTGATGCCCCACGGGTTGTGTTCCATGATGAAGCCTTCGCCGATGTGCGCATATTCCAGCCACAGGCTGGTGAACTTCAGCAGATCCTGTTTGACGTCAAGGATGATCTTCCACGATGCGGGATTGGGCTCTTCTGAGCCTGAGAGCGTTGGAACAAGCGAATCGCCGGCAATATCCTCAAGATAATATACGCCGCGCAGGTCCACGCCGCTGCACACACGCCATCCGGCGGCCGCCCACCACTGGCTGTAATTTCTGTTTCCCAGGTTATTCAGCAGGCCGTTCAGTGACAGCCACAGCCTTTCATTGAAGCTGAACCTGGCGCGCAGACCGTAGACCTCATCGCTCGGATTGGCCGTGTAAATGCCGTTCAGGCCGTTGCCGCGCATTGAAGCCGCAAAGGCCGTCACGCTGCAGAGACTGCCGATTGTCTTTTCAAGCTGAATGCCCCGGTATGACGTGTTCATGGCATACGCGTCCCTGTCGCCGTAAGTTCTGTCCGCCGCTTCCCAGTTGATGAGAAACTGCCCGGCGGTAAGCTTAAAGCCTTTCCAGCCGAGGAAATCGCGCGCCTCAAGGTAGTAGCGGTCAAATTGTCCGTTGTTCCAGCGGGCGCCGAATGAGGTCTTTCCAGAAATATCCCTGTGCAGAAACAGCCGTGCGCGGTTCATGTCAAACCCGGTGACGGTCCCGCCGGTATATGAGCCCCGGTAAGGGACGTTTCTGCTCCATGAGTTGTAGTCAAAGCGCGTTTCCACACCGATTCTCCAGCCGCCGATTCCGCGTTCGAGCGTGGAAAGACGCGAATCGAAGGCATCAGTTTTTACGCCGAGCGCCCGGAGTTCCGGCTCAAACTCTGCCGCCAGAGCCATCAGCTTTTTCCGCTCTGCGCCGCTCACGTCCCTGTTCATGGCACCGGCCACGGCCTGCGCGATTTCGTAGCGCGACATCGGTCTCGTGCCGCGGAACGTCCCGGCCGGATACCCTTCCAGCACGCCCTTTGCCGACAGTTCTTCAAGCGCATCATAAGCCCAGTGATTCACAGGCACATCGCCGAAAGGCTGCGCAGCCGCGGTCCCCGCCGTCAGCAGCAGCACTGCCGCAAACACCAATCCTTTTTTTTCACCCATCTCCCTGCCTCCCTGCCGTGCGTCATACGGACAATGCAGAGCGTTCTGAAAACTTTCCCCCGTAAAGTCTGCTCTCCTGTCCGTTCCGAATTTTCCGCAGACTGCACTCAATTTGTACTCTTATTGTAATCAAGCAGACACCTTTTTTCAAGTCCTGTAACTAAAACTTTACATTTCTGCAGAAGCAGCGCCGGCAGTACCAAAATACAGAGAGGCCGTGCCCGCTGTCCGCAGGCGCGGCCTCTCTGCTTCACACGGCTGTTTAAAACATGACGGCGGCGGCTGTGTCCGTGCGTCAGGACGGGAGAATTCCGGCTGTATCCTAGGAAAGTCTCAGCGGCACGGGAGCATCGGCCTGCCGTGCCGCGGCAACCCTGCCGATGCCGTACAGGGCCGCGTTTTCAAGGTACAGTTCTGCGCTGCCCGACGTATACAGTACAGCCGTGCCGCTCTTTCTCTCTGCCAGAAGGTGATTCTGCGCCAGATATTTCCTGATGCTGAGGGCCAGGCTCCGCGCCGGATCAATCAGCCCGAGCGCCGGGTACAGCGCCCTGATGCGGTCTGCGACCAGCGGATAATGAGTGCAGGCCAGAATCACCTTTCTCACAGGCCCGCCGCGCAGTACCGTATCGATGGCTGTCCTGATTTCGCCGTCAATATATTCAGGCGCAGTGCGGCCGTTTTCAATCAGCACCGACAGCCGCGGACACGCGGCCGAAACCAGAACCGTTCCCGGCCGCCAGGCACTGATCTTCCGCGCATAGGCGCCTGAACGCACGGTTGCCGGGGTGCCGATCAGGCCGATGCATCTGTCCGTTCCGGCGGCGGCTTCTCCGGCGCCGGATTCTATGACGCTGAACAGGGGAAAGGGAAACTCACCGCGGCACAGATCCAGTACTGTTGATATGGTGTTGCACGCCGCGGCAGCCGCCTTGACGCCTTTTGAAAGCATGAACCGGCAGAGCTGCCGCGTCAGGTGCAGAATGTCCTCCGGACTGCGGCTGCCGTAAGGCATGTTGGCGCTGTCGCCAAAATAAACGATGTTTTCACCGGGAAGAACCTTCTGAAGCTCCCTGACCACTGTAAAACCGCCTATGCCGGAGTCAAACACGCCGACAGGGCTGTTTCTGTCCACCGCGGCACCTCCTTTCGCCGGCATCCGCCGTACTCTTTTAAAACGGGCCGAAAACAAGCGGCGGCCTTCCGGCCGCCGTACGGATTCATTTTCCTTCAACCGAGGCTCTGCACATCTTCCGCCTGCACCTACAGCAGCTTTTTCAGCTCGGCCACTTTTTCAGCAAACACCTTCAGCGCATGGTCTACCGGTTCCGGGGTGCTCATGTCAACGCCCGCGCCTTTGAGCAGTGCAATGGGGTCCCTGGAGCTGCCGCCGCGGAGCATGTTCAGGTAAGCGTCGCGCTCGGCCTCGCCGCCTTTGAGAATGCGGTCAGCTATAGTTACAGCTGCGGAAAGGCTTGTCGCATACTGATACACATAAAACGCCCGGTAGAAATGAGGTATGCGCGACCATTCCGAAGGCAGGTCAAGGTTGGAGCCGACTTCTTCGCCGTAATAGCGGGTGTTCAGTTCGGCCCACATGCTGTTCATCTTCCCGGGAGTCAGCGGCTCGCCCTTTTCGGCCATGGCGTGCACATCGCGCTCAAACTCGGCAAACAGAGTCTGACGGTAGACAGTCTGACGGATCAGCTCGATTTCGTGGTTCAGCAGGAAAATCTTCTCGCTGCGGTCAGTGGTCTGCTTCAGCTCATGTTCTGCCAGAAGCATCTCGTTCACCGTGCTGGCCACTTCGGCGACAAAGAGGCTGTAATTGGCGTATGCAAACGGCTGCGTTGATTCAGAAAGCCAGGTGTGCATGGAGTGTCCGCTTTCATGTGCCAGTGTTGACACGTCCCTGAACGTCCCGCCGTAGTTGAGAAGCATATAGGGATGCACGCCGTAGCAGCCCATGGAATAAGCGCCGCTGGTCTTTCCCTTGTTCTCGTAAACGTCAATCCACCGCTCCTCGTAGGCTTTTTTCAGCTGGCTTACATAATCCGGACCGAGGGGCGCAACGGCCTCAAGCACAATTTTTCTGGCGCTGTCAAAGCTGTACGTGCGGTCAATTTCCTTTCCGAACGGCGCATACAGGTCATAGGGTTCCATGTGATCGACGCCGAGGGCTTTCTTTTTCAGGGCCACATAGTCATGAAGCGCCGGGAGGTTGTCGTTGACCGCCTTGATAAGCCCATCGTATACCGTCACAGGGATTTCATCCCCGAACAGCGAGGCCTCCAGGGCCGACTTGTAATGACGCAGGCGTGCGAAGGTCACGTCTTTTTTGACGCTGGCCGAGTACGCGGCGCCCAGCGTGTTGCTGAACTTTGCAAATGTGCGGTGAATTCCCTCAAAAGCCTCTTTGCGCACTCTGCGCACCGGCGAGGAAATGTACCTGCCGTAGGACTCCTGGGTCAGGGGCTGCTTTTTTCCGTCGGCATCGGTGATCTCGCCGAAGCTCATGTCGGCGTCGGTCAGCATGGAGAAACATTCGGAAGGCGCGCCCGCCAGATCGCCCATGGCCGCCATGATGGCCTCCTCGCCGGCAGGAAGGATGTGCTCCTTCTGGCGGAGAATGCGGCTGAACATCAGCCTGTACGGCTCAAGTTCCGGCTTCTCGCTGATATACTGCTCTATTTTCCCGCTGCCGCCGGCAAGAATCTCAGGCGTCACAAAAGCGCTCTGCTCGCTGATTTTCACATAGGCCTGCACCGCACGGTCAAGCTTGGCCTTCGGCCCTTCGGCCGCCGTATCCTGATTGTTCAGCAGCGAAGCATAGGCATATACTTTCGTCATAATCTTTTCAATCTGTTCGCCCGACTCAATTGTTTTAAAAAGCGAGGCCGCACTGTCCATCACATGCCCCTGCAGCCCCGTGAAATCCGAAGCAAGGGCCACGGCCTTTTTCAGATCGGCTTCCCACAGATCCTGAGAGGCATAAATATCCGCAAGGTTCCAGGTGTCTTCCACGGGCACCTCGGATCTCTTCGAATAGAGCGGAACAGACCATCCGGCGTTGCCGCCGAGGAATGAAAAAGCAAGAACAGACACGATTGCAGCACCCTTTCTTATGTTCATATCAGAATCTCCTTCTATTTAAAAGCCATGGATTAAAAAATACGGATCATTATCAATGCAGATGCGGTAGATTTTACCCGTTTTTCTGTTCCAGGCATAGAAGCCGTTGGACGCCGGTATGCCGGCACCGTCAAGAAACTGCATATCCTCGTTCTGCGCTTTTGTGTAGGAGATAACGCCGCTGACCGGGCGCGCAATCGGCAGAGTGCCCATAACCTGACGGGGTTTCCACTGGCCGATCATGCCTGTTTCCGACTTGATTCTGGCAAGCGCGTCAGCCACCGGCTGCGGGCAGATGCCGAGAAAGTCATAGCGCCCGCGGGAGGATTTCGAGAACTGGCGCAGCAGTTCTTCTGCCAGCCACACGCCGCCTTCCTGTTTCGGCAGTTCAGTCAGTGCCGCGTACAGCGCATCAATCACCATAAATGCCCTTGGAGTTTCGGACGGAAGTTCAAAATAATTCACCTCAGCCCAGCGGCTTGAATCGCCGTCAGGCACGCAGCTGTGAAGAATGCTCCATGCCGAGACGAGCCGGCGCGGCGGGTCGTTCACCATGGTTTTCCACAGACTGAACAGCGGCGCACTGACAGCCGCCGAATTCAGCTTTTCCTCAAGGGCCTGCGCCTGCTTCCGGCCCTCAGCGCGTCTTTCAGCAGCCGCGCCCAGTTCTTCCCAGCGCTTGTCAGTATCCGTCATCAGCGCCGCCGAGGCGCACACGGGCAGCGCCGCAAGCATCAGCACCGCCAGCATTGTTTTTATGCGAGTCATTTTCTGTCGGCCTCCTTTTTCAAACCGGAAAAGAACATCCTCTGCGCTTTACTATTATAACGCCGCAGCGCTTGTTCCGGCATTACGGACGTGTTATTCTATGTATATAATAAGTTTTTTGACATATACACTTTAAACAAGGGGAATTTTATCATGAATTTGCAGAATCCAGCTGTCATTGATGCTCTTGCAGCGCGCCGCTCGTGCCGCGCATACCTTGAAAAGCCCGTCCCGGCGGAAGTGCTGCGCGCGGTGTTCCTCTCGGCTGTCACGGCCCCTTCGGCCGAGAACTCACAGCCGTGGGAAGTGTACGTCCTGACCGGCACCGCTCTTAAAGCGCAGCTCGCAGAAATCGCCGCCTCTCTTGAAAAGGGAGACACAGCGTCCGTCCGCATGCGCCGCGACACCGCCGCCCGCCGGGCGCGCGCCCGCGAGCTGAGCGCGGCCATGAAGCCCAGCCTTGCCGGGCAGGGATGGCAGGGCCGCGAATTCATACAGCGCTGCCTGCGTTTCTTCGACGCGCCTGCTGCCGCGGTGATCTGCGCCGATGAACCGGTTGAACCGTTCCACAGCCTGGACATCGGCATGTTCGTGCAGAATCTCTGCCTGGCAGCCGGGGCATACGGACTCGGCACCTGCATTCTCGGCTATCCGCTGATCGCAGAGCCGGCACTGCGCCGTTTTCTGAAACTTCCTGAAGAACGCAGAATCCTGATCACCGCTGCGCTCGGCTACCCTGACGAAGGCGCGCCCATGGCAAATTTCAGAAGCAGCAGAGTGCCTCTTGAGAAAAACATTCATTTTCTTGATAAGACACAGCACTGAAGCGTCCGGCCCGGCCGGGCGCTTTTTTCAGGCCGCTCAGAACAGGTTCACGGCCGCGCCGCCGGCAATGATCAGCAGAATGCCCAGCCGCTGCGCGCCTGAAATCGGCTCGTTAAAAAGCAGATGCCCGAGCAGCGCGGACACCGCAGGACTGGCGCCGGTCACGGGAGCCACAACGGCAGCCGGAATTTTCTGCAGAGCAATGGCCACAAGCCAGCCGGGCAGCATCAGAATCAGCAGGCCTGAGGCAAGCATCATCAGCCCGCGCACCGTGTTCAGCGGCAGCAGCGCAGACGTGTCGCCCGTTCTGCGCCGCCAGCGCAGATAGAAAAACCACGCATAGATCAGCAGTGCCGCAGAGCGCCAGAACATTACAGCCGAGGCGCTGATCCCCGTATGAGTGAACATCCAGCGCATCGTTACCTGGCTGGTGCTCCAGCACAGGCCGGTCAGGATTCCGGGCAGAAGTCCTGCGCGGATCGGCTGGCGTGCGTAGGCATCAGAAGTCCCCTGCTCCTTGAAAAGACACAGCAGCATCAGGCCCGCCACGAGAACGGCGGCACCGAGAAATGCAATCAGCGAAAGCCCTTCGCCGAGAACAAGCCAGGAAAAGAACACCACGTATAGCGGATAGGTGTTTGTCAGTGCCGCCGCCCGGGCCGCGCCGATGCGTGAAACGCACACAAAATACAGCGTGTCCCCGGCGCCGAGATCAAGCGCCGTGCTGCCCATGAGCACCGCCAGCTGCCATGCGCCCGGCCAGACCGCCTTCCCCGGGGCCAGAAGCAGAACTGCCAGCGCCGAGACAAAAAAGCCCACTGAACGGATTGCCTGCATTTTCTGCGGCGGCAGCTCTGTGCCGACAAAGCGGTACAGCACCGGCGCCGCTCCCCAGCACAGCATTCCCGCGAGACAGTACAGAAGACTCCTGATATCCATCAACACCACCACCCTCTGTGCGTTCTATTGTAGCAGAACCGGCGTCGGCCGTGCTGAAAAAACACGTTTTCTGTATTTTCCGGCGCACACGTCCGCCGGTCAGGCGTCGCTGCTGTACCCGCCTGCAGCCGGCCCGCATCCGGCGCGGAAAATCACCGCAGAACCGCAGCCGCGCACAGAAAAAAATTTTTCCGCCGATGAGATCCGGCCTCTTGCTCTTTTTCAAAAATGTGGTATTATCTTTTTCGTAGATAACGCTTTAAACTGATAAAGTATCAGAAAGGACGGAAAAACCATGGAGACTGTGAAAGTTGATGTGCCTGTTGAGATGAAAGAACGCTTCGGCGCCATGCTTGATAAATTTTCCCGTGAAAACAACGTCAGACTGGTTGTGCGCCGCATGAGCCCGGGAGAGGATCAGCCGCGCCATTAATGTTCCCTTTTCTGCCGCAGGGAAAAATGCCCCCCCCGTCTGAAATAAAAGGCGTTCCGGCGAAACACGCCGGAACGCCTTTTTGCTGTCAGAAAACTTTTCAGTGCATGTGCGCAGCCTGCGGCCGCAGCGGCTCATGCTTCACGTCTCGCTGTGCGTTCAGCCTGATTTCAGCCTGTTCCGGCGGCACAGCCTGAGCTGCGCGGGGACGCCGGGGCGGCTGTTGTCCTCTGCCGCCTGCGGAGCACAAAACTCACTGCGTGCCGTAAAACCGTTTCAGCTGATTCCGTGCGCTGCCGGGCAGCGTGAAAGTCATGCAGTTTTGTCCGGCTGCCGGACAGCGCCGCGCAAATGCGGCCGGAAAAAAGCGGCGCAGATCAGCCGTGCCGGCCTGCTGTAAAGAGATTTTCTGCACTGCCCTCGCAGAAGGATTCCAGGACACTGCGGTTCCGCCGGACTGCAGCGTAAGAGGCTGCCCGACGGGCAGCCTCTTACGCTCTGTTTTCAGAGTGCTTCTTCTGTTTATTTAGCGCCTTTTGTCTGTTTTTCCCCTGCAGGCTTCTCTGCGTCGGCAGAAGCCGGTGCGGAGGCAGCAGAGCCACGTGCGGCACCAGGAGCCGTCACGGAGGCGCCCGATGTCGATGTCACATCAACTTCAGTGCCGCTTTTTAAATTATTGCCGCCGGAAGTGACCACGGCCTCGCCGACGGTCAGCCCCTCGGAAATAGCCACAACGTTTCCCCTGGCGACGCCCACCTTCACCGGCTGGATCACTGCCTTGCCCTCACGGACCACCACAACAGTGCCGTCGTCGCGAAGAGCCTCGCTGGGAATCACCAGCGGGTTTTCCTCGCTGGCCTCCACAAGAAGCACGCGCGCAAACATTCCGGGGCGCAGCCTGTAGCCGGTGGCCTGATTGTCAACGGTAATCTCTGCGCCGACAGTGCGCGTGCTCGTGTTGACATAGGGGTCGATCAGGGTCACCGTGCCGTAGAACGTCTCTCCGGGAAGGGCCTCAAAAGTCAGCAGGGCGTCCATGCCCAGACGCAGGCGTCCCATGTCGCGTTCGGGAATGTCCACGTTGGCTTTCAGCTTGTCGATGCGGCCGAGACGCATGGCGCTGCTTGTAGTGTTCAGCAGCGCGCCGATGGTCAGGTCATAATCGTCAAGCACGACGCCGCCGATGGGCGCCTTGAGCTGGTATTCGCTGAGAAGCACCGCCTGGGCGTTAAGGTTGGCTTCTGCCTGTTTGACCTGCGCCGCTGACTTGGCCTGCGCCGCAACGGCTGACTGGTAGGTGGTGCTGCGCGTATCGTACTCCTGCTGGGTGGCGTATCCCGATTTGCGGAGCCGGGTGTAGCGGTCAAATTCGCGTTTCGCGTCAGCAAGAGTCACTTTTGCCTGCTCAAGCTCTGCCTTGCTGACAGCGACCTGCGCCTGCAGCGAGGCATATTCTGCCTCCTGATTGCGGCTGTCGAGGATCATCAGCAGATCGTCGATGTCAATCCGGTCACCCTTGACTGCCGAAATTGACGCGATGCGTCCCGTCACCTTGGGCGTGACAATCACTTCTTCGTAGGCCTTCAGCGTCGATGTGGTGCTGATGCCCTGCTCAATCTTGGTGAGACGCTTGACAATTTCGACTTCAACGCGGGGCAGCTGCTTTTCTTCTGCGAGTGCCGCATTTTCAGCGTTCTTTTTCGCTCCTGCTTCTGCACGGCTGCTGAACCATGCGGCTTCCGCCCTTCCGGTGCAGGCCGGTGCCAGAATAAACACAGCAAGCAGACTCAGAAGCAGCGGTTTCGCGTATCTGGTTTTATTCATGAATAATCCCTCACTTTGTTGACTTTTTCCGGGCAGAAGCCTTGCCGGATTTCCAGGTCTTTCCAAGCGCCGGAGAATTGGCGTCGCGTGCATTCTCCTGGCGCAGTGCCCGTTCTACGAGAATTCCCTGAGCCTGCCACACGCTGGCCTGTGCTACGCGGCTGTCGCGCAGGTACTGCGCCAGTGTCTGCAGCGCGTCAGTGAGTTCGGTGCGGGCCTGCAGCACATCAATCTGGGTGTTGACTCCTTCGGCGTAGCCTGATTCAGCGTAGCTGAGACTTTCGCGGGCCAGCTGAACGTTGGCGCGTCCGGCGCTGACAGTTTCGAGGGCGTTCTGCAGCGCCAGCCAGGTGTCAGCCAGATCAGCATTGATCTGTTCTTCCTTTTCCTGAAGAGCCTGTTCGGCCGATTTCAGGCCGGCCTTGGCAGCGCGGACATTGCCGCTGGTGCTGCCGCCGTCAAAAACAGGAACGCTCAGCGTCAGCCCCGCTGTCCACTGGTTGTCATCAGAATAGCTGCTCAGGCCGTTTTCGGTGTAGCCGAAGCGGTAGCCCGTGCTCAGGTTCAGCGTGGGAAGCAGGCCGCTCTTTGCGATGATCACATCTTTGCGGCTGGCCTCGGCGGCATAACGCAGTGCCTGATAGTCGCCGCGCGCTTCGAAAATCTTTCTCTTGGTTTCCTCAACGTCGTCGGGAAGCTTTCTTGTCTCCTCGAGCGTGGGAAGGCCGTCCTCAAGGCTGCCCGACAGGGCTATTCTCGTTTCCGGCGGCAGACGCAGCAGCCGGCACAGTTCGATGCGGGCCGATTCCAGGTTGTTGCCCGCTGCGATATTGTCGGCGCGCGCGCTTTCACGCTGCTGGCGCACGCGGGTGAGGTCCAGTTTTGTTGAAATGCCGTACATCACGCGGGTCTGAAGTTCCTTTTCCGCGTTGATGTAATACTCAAGGGCATTCATGGTGTTGCGCAGCACTTCACGGCGGTACAGCACCTCGCAGTAGGCATTCCACACTGTCTGCGCCACTGTTTCCTGCGTGTTTTTCAGGTTCTGCTCGGCCTTTTTGATGTTCAGCTTTCCCTTCTGCGACGCAGCCTTGTTCTTGCCGCCGGCATAGAGACTCTGATCCAGCGTGACGCGGCTGATCAGCTCGTTGTCAGGGTAGTTTGTGATGTTGTCATAAGCGTTTGCCTGGCCCACAAGGTTCAGCGAAGGATAGAGCGCCGCGTTTGCCGCCTTGCTCTCTCCCTTTGCGCTTTCAACGTTCTGCTCGGCAGTCAGCACTGTGAGATTTTCCTTAAGCGCAATGCTCAGGGCGCGTCCCATGGTCAGGATCAGGGCTTCGCCTTTATTCCTGTCGGAAACAGTAGGATAACTGCCGATCTGCGCCTCAACGTCAGCGCTGGAAGTCTTTGCAGGCGCCGCCGTTTTTTCAGCCTTGGAAGGAGAAGCGGCCTGCACGGATGATGCAAGAAGGGAAAAGGACAGCGCCAGGGCGGCGGTTTTTAATTTATTCATCTCTCAGAATGCTCCTCTCTGTTAAGGCAGTTTTTTCTGGAAAAGCTTGTTTCCGAGCCACTCTTTCAAGTTGTCAAGCACAAGGTAAACCACGGGAACCACAAGCAGGGTCAGCAGCGTTGATGTGAACAGTCCGCCGAAAAGAGCCGTGGACATGGGCTGGCGCGACTCAGAGCCCTCGCTCAGCTTGAATGCGGCCGGAATAGCGCCGATCAGCGTTGACAACGATGTGATCAGGATGGCGCGCAGACGCCTGGGGCCGGCGTCGATGACAGCCGAAACCTTGTCCATGCCGTTCTGGCGGTTGGTGTTGATGAAGTCAACAAGGATGATGCCGTTGTTCACCACAATGCCCACCAGAAGAATGATGCCCATGTAGGCCATGACGTCCATCTTGACGTTCATCAGATACATCATGCAGAACGTGCCGGGAGTCATGAGCGGCAGGGAGAACATAACCGTGAAGGGATGCAGGAACGACTCAAACTGAACAGCCATGATCACATACACCAGCGAAACAGCGATGATCAGAGCCGTGAACAGACGGCCGAACTCGGTGCCCATGTTCTTCGTTCTGCCGTAGGGCCGGAGTGAGATGCCGGACCCTTCGGGAACATGCTTCTTCGCCGATGCCTGCATGAATTCCATGGCCTGTCCCATGGAGTACTTGCCCGTCACGTTTGCCGAAATGACCAGGGCCGTCTGACGGCCGTAGCGTTTGATGACGCTCGGCGCCATAACTTTTTTGACGGTGATCAGACCGGGGGCCTGGACAATGTCGCCGGCACCGTTTTTAAACGACAGCATGGAAAGGTCCTCCACGCTGCTTCTCTGGCTGCGGCGGGCCATCAGGCGGATATCGTAGCGGTAGCCGCCCTCCTTGTAGACGCCGACTTTCGTGCCGCCGAAGTAGGCCTGGATTTCCGTTGACAGGGCGCGGATATTGACGTTCATCGCATCGGTCATGTTGCGGTCGATGGAAACGTTCAGCTGAGGCTTGTCGAGGCGCACGTCCGTATCAATATCGCGCATGTTGCCCGTCGATTCCATGTCAGCCATGATCTTCTGGGAAATCTCGACCAGCTTTTCAGTGGTCGCGCCGGTAAGCACCATCTGAACGTCCTTGCCGGCAAAAGCCGTGAAGTCCATTTTCACGTCGCGGAAGCCCTGAACAGACTGGCGCACCTGGTTCATGACTTCATCCTGCTCAGCGCGCTGCGCGCGGGGAATCAGCTGGACGTAAATGCTGCCCTTGTAAGTCGGGCTGCCCGCACTGGTGCCGATGCTCGTTGTGGTGCGCAACACGGCGGGATTCTGACGGGCCACCGCCGCAATCTGCTCCATCACGCGGCCGGTTTCCTCAAGCTCGGTGCCAGAAGGCAGCTGACAGTTAATAACAAAGACACTCATATCATCGTTGGTCATGAACGTGGTGCCCACATGTTTCTGCACGAAGACGCCGAACAGGAAGATCGCCAGTGCAATGCCCAGCGTGACAGTCTTGTGATGCACCGCCGCCGTCAGAACCTTGCGGTAAGCCTTCTCCAGCGCAGTCAGGAAATTATCGCACCACCCGGCGATTTTTCCCTTGGGCGTGACGCGCAGCAGCCGCGAGCAGGCAAACGGCGTCACTGTCATAGAAACAACCAGCGACAGGGAGATCGTCACCACGACGGTCATTCCGAACGCGTAGAAAAAGCGTCCGATAATGCCGCCCATCGTCGCGATAGGGGCGAAAACGCCGATAGTTGTCAGCGCGCCGGCGACAACGGAGAAAGCCACTTCTTCAGTGCCCTTGAGGGCCGCGTCATAAGGCAGCATGCCCTCACTAAGGTGCGTGTAGACATTTTCCAGAACGACCGTCGTCGAGTCAACCACCATGCCGACTGCCAGAGAGATACCCATCATGGACATGTTGTTGATGGTAATGCCCAGGTAGGACAGAACGCAGAAGCTGCCGATAAGGCACACGGGCATGGAAATAACCGTGACGAATGTGGCGCGGAATGTCTGCAGGAAAAACAGCATCAGCAGCGAGCAGAGAATGACCGCCTGAATGACGTCGCTGCCGACGCCGTTCATGGACCGCCTGATGAAGTCTGACTTGTTGTACGTCAGAGTCAGCGTCATTCCCTTCGGCACAAGGCTCTGAATCTCATTATACCGCTCCACGATGGCGTCGCAGACTGCAACTTCGTTGGCGCCGCGCTGCTTCTTCACGGCGATCAGGATCGTCGGGTCGCCGTTGATATACGCTTCGTCCTCGGCTTCTTCAAAACCGTCTTCAACGTCAGCCACGTCGCTGAGGCGGATTATCACGCCGTCGCGTGTGGTGATGGGAAGGCTGCTCAGTTCCTCCACTGAAGAATATTCGCCTTCAACGCGCAGGTCCATCTTGAAGCGGTCCATGTTGATGCTGCCCGCGGGAAGTTCCACATGCTTTGACTGAATGGCCGTGGCAAGATCGTCGGCCACAAGGCCGCGGGAACGCAGGCGCACGGGGTCGATCCACACGCGGATCTCACGTTCGCGCATGCCGGGCAGTTCAACCTGCCCCACGCCGTTGATCGACTCGAACATGACCTTGGCCACCTTGTCGGCAAAGTAAACCTTGTCCTTATAGGCTGCGTCGCCCGTAAGAGTCATCAGGATCAGAGGCGTGTCGCCCACGTCGAACTTGGAAATGATCGGCTGGTCGGCCTCATCAGGCAGGTCGTCCTGCGCTGCGTTCACCTTGTCGCGCACGTCGGCTGCTGCCGCATCGATGTCGCGGTCAAGGTCGAACTCAACAATAGTGACTGCCGCCCCCATGAAGCTCGACGACGTCAGCGTCTCGATGCCTGAAATGGTATTGATCTGCTCTTCCAGCACGTCGGTCACGTCGTTGTCCATAACCTGCGCTGTGGCGCCTGTCATGGTCGTGGTGACCATGACCACGGGCAGATCAACGTCGGGAACCTGCTGCACTCCCATGCGGCTGTAGGAAAACAGACCAAAGTAGACCAGTGCAATAGTCAGCACAATGACCGTTACCGGCCGCTTTAACGATGTCTCAATGACTTTCATTTTTCCTCCCTGATAAACCCTCTGAGAACAGCATCGCACACCATGCCGCACACAGCGGGATCTGCCATATCAAGCTGTCTGTCAAAATCTCTGCACATGGCAATGCCGTTCAGCATTGAATGGAAGACCGAAACGTCAAGCGCCGGGTCACCCCTGCGCAGAACCCCTTCGTCCATTCCCCGTCTGAAAATCTGCCGCAGCACATCAAAAAGCTCCTGCAGCGGCTCTGTCAGCTTTGCCAGACGGCGCATCGACTCGTCGTCGTTTTCAGAGTTTTTCTGGACAACTTCAAATACCGCTGTATGAAGAAAGCGGAGATCCTGAAAATGCTTCAGAAATTTCTCAATAATCTGCTTCAGAAGCACAATCGTATCCGGTTCGCGCTCCATCATGATCCGGGTGTCAACCGCCAGCTGCCTGGTTTTGCACAGGATGATGAAACCTACCACGGCGTCCTTGCTGCTGAAATAATTATAAACTGTTCCTTTGGCAACGCCCATCTCGGCCGCGAGTTTCCCCATGGTGAACCGGCGCCAGCCGTCCCTGCGGATCAGCGCAACGGCGCTTTCGTATCCGCGGTTTCTCACAGCAGTGGTAATCAGCTCTTTGTTTTCAGCCGAAAGCCTCGACACAGCTGCACTTCCTTTCAACCCGCCGGCCATTATAGTGACCGTCGGTCATTTTAATGAACAGTGAGATTATATACCATTCCCCCCTGCATTGTCATCAGCCTTGCAATTATAAATACTTTCTATTGTCCTTTGCATCGTACTTTTTGCGTATTTTTCAGGGGAATATTTTCACATTTATTACAACCGGGCGTCTTATAAAAACAAAATCAAAAAAATGCACAAAGATATATCTGCAGTTTTTTCGTTTTCTTAAAGCCGGACTTTGGACATTCCTTATTAAGTGCATCATACATTTTCAGCATAAAAAAGTCTCCCACAGGAGACCCAGAGATCCGTGGCACCCGGAAAAATCCTCTTACCGCTGCTTCCTTCCGGACCTGACGGGATTCGGGGCATTCCGCCGCACGGGGCTGGGCCTCCTGTGAGAGACTACGTGTACATTTTAGCAAAAAAAAGCATATTTGCAAGACGTGCTTTATGAAAGCCCACCCTTCAGAAATATCTGAACGGGGACCGGCAATTATGCCTTTTCGACCTCTGCCCCGGGTGCATTGCGGCGGACGCTTCTGATGCCGTTGACACAGCCGGATTTCGTCTTATAGCCTTCCGAAACTGCAATTATCTGTCCGTTCCGCGCCTTCAGGCGGAAACGGAACTCGCCCGCGCGGTCGATGTAAATTTCGAACTTCGGGTTTTTGCGCACCCTGAACCCCGGACAGGTCTGATCCTCAAGCGGCGCCAGCGCGGCGTTCCTCGCCACGCTCGCAATGCCGCCGCGGCATGCCGCCTCCGTCGTATAAACCTCAGAAGTGGCAATTACCTCGCCGTTTCCGGCGCGCAGGTCAAATTTCACGCCCTTTCCCGTCTGTCGAATCACAAATCCAGCCATCGAAACAGCCCCCGTACTTTTTTATAGTGGCGGCGGATAAAATCACCGCAGCAGAAAAAGCCATCCCCGTGGCATACAGCCCGGGCGCAGAGCCTTTTCTTCCCTGCTGACATCAGTATATCACATCTGCCGGCCGCCATGTAACAGGTGCAGACCGGGAGCGCGGAAAACGGATTCACGAAGTGCCGGGCCGCCGGACTGCCGGAGCAGCCGCGGGAAGTGCGGCACGGATTACTCCCGATGCAGACCGGGATTCTGCGGTCTGACACATGTTTATACTTTATATATACAGGCACAAACATGCAGAACAGAGAGCGGCTCTCACGCCGTCTGCTGCGATGCCGTTCCGCGCCCCGCCGTTTTTCCAGCCCTGCAGCGCCGGGCAGTCAGCATACAGGCGCACGCACGCAAAGCATGACGAAAAAAGGCAGAATCTGAAGGCCCCAACGAATCCTGACGGATAGATCCGGATGCCGGCCGGAAAACCGATGAGCTGCCGGAAACGGACCTTTTAAGAAAAACCGCAGATGCCCCTCTGCTTTTTCCCGCAGCGGGCAGTTTTTCAGGCAGTAAATAACATCACTGATACAGCAGAAACAATGACGGGAATCCGGACGCCGGATTTCTGCAGAAAGACGAGTCCTGAACTCACAGCACAGCGTGCTTTCAGGCGTTTCTCCGCGTCCGCCTGCTCATTCTCCTTGATTCTGCTTTAAAAGCTGCTGCGCAAAGCTGGCAGCGTCCATAAAAACAGGAGGCAGAAAACATCTGCCTCCTGTTAATTACAAACAGCAGAGTCCCGTTCTTTCCTGCGCTCAAATAAAGACCGTCCCGCCGCTTAACATGCAGACCTTTTCCTCAGCCTGATAATTTTTTCACATCAGATGCAGTCAAACTCAATGTATTAAATTGTCTGTCTGACAAGGCTTCAGTCTGCCCCCTGGCAGCTGCTCCGGCAACTGATGCCCTTTTTCAAGAGGGATTTTCTGAAAAATTCTCGTGACTGCATAATAACAGGTGCGGTCAGTGTTTTCGACTGACCGCACCTGAAAGAAGTCCGGCTTGTTCTGATTTTTAACTGAAATGGCGGATAATCTGCTCATACTCTCACAGCCTTTCCTATCATCCGCCGGACAAACTTCACTTTAACGATTCTGTCCCCATTTCTGTGCCGCTCCAAAACAAAAAGTACCCATCCTTGAAAATCATTCCCGGGAGGATAATAAAACAGGGAACCAGTCATTTCAACCGGTTCCCTGCATCAGTCAGTAATGGCCAGATTGTGGATAAACAAAAAATGGCGGAGGGGAGAGGATTCGAACCTCCGGTACCTTACGGTACACATGCCTTCCAAGCAAGCACCATCGACCACTCGGACACCCCTCCGCGGACAAAGGGCATTATAGCACACAAGAGCCGCACTTGACAAGGCCTCAGGCGCAGTCCGGGCGGACTGAGCTTTTTTTCGCTCTCCGCCGCAAAGGCCGGCGGAAAGATTCGCCTGCTGTCGTCCTGCAGGATATTCAAACAACGATGTTCAAATAAAAAAAATGCCGTCTGGTCCGGCCTCTCCACCTGAAACAGCGCAGACAGTCCGGAACGGACGGCTTAAACGGCATTTTCGCGCAGGCTGTTTTTTCTGACAGCGCAGCGCAGGCAGCTTCCGGCCTGCGGTCTGAACCGCCGTCAGGAAACAGCGGCAGGCTGGCGGTTATGCCGGATATTCGGAACTCCAGTAGTCATACATCTCTGAACCGGTGGTGATCCATGCCTGTCCGCTGGTCTTGATCTTTTCCAGCAGGTCTCTCAGCAGGGGCATGCGCCCGGGAGTGCACGCTGTCTGCGGGTCCAGCTGCAGCACATAGCACAGACCGCGGCCGGCATACCCGAGAAATTCCTCGTAGAAGTTATTGAACACCTGCGTATAGTTGGCCAGACGCCCCTGCCCTTTCGGCATGGGCGGGTGATAGTTGAACGCGAAGTACGGCAGGTCGTACAGCGCCCAGTGAACGGGGATCTCAAGCAGCTTTTCCCCGTTTCCCAGATCGAGCCAGAAGGGCCGGTCATCGCAGCTGAGGCAGCTTGAGTACACGGCTCCCTCGGCATGAGCGGCGCGCAGGGTGTCCATGGTGAACTCGGCGATCGGCGCGCGGTAGCCCCGCGGCGTTGTGCCGGCGGTCTTTTTCAGGATTTCTGCGCCTTTTTTCATGTCGGCAGCGCACTGCTGCGCCGGCAGAAGCCCCCAGTTGAGCAGTTCATAGCCGCGCAGAGCGATTTCATGGCCGCGGGCGACAGTTTCTTTCACCTGCCCGGGATAGGCTTCAGCGGTGGTGCCGGGCACAAAGAAGGTGCCCCTGATGTCCAGATCATCAAGCAGATCAAGCAGCCGCGGCAGTCCGCGGTCCATGCCGTACTGGCCCATGGAAATGGTCTTGGGGCGGTCTTTCACGTCCTTGTCAACGGCAAGCCAGAAGTTTTCAGCGTCCAGATTGACGGTGATGAGCACGGCGCACTTTGCGCCGTTTTTCCAGCGCGGATCAGGCATTTTTCAGCACCTCCTGCTCATCGTAATGATCGCGGTACCACTGAGCCAGTTCACTGCCGCGGGTGAACCACACGTCCCCGCGTTCTTTCATGTGCCGGATCAGCTTCTCAAGGATGCGCAGGCGGCCGGGCGTACCGCTCACCTGCGGGTGGATCAGCGTGGCAAAGCTGAGACCGTATTCGTAATAGCCGTCGAACTCCCTTGAAAAGTTGTCATACACCAGGTCATAGCCTGAGATACGGTCCTGCCCGTCGGGCTCGGCGGGAAAGTAGTTGTACGCTGTAGCGACATAATCGTCCAGTTCCCAGCGGGTGGGAATTTCAATGAACCGGCTCTTCTTTCCGTCGATGACGGTGTGATAGGGTCTGTCGTTTCCGCGCATGGAGCTTGAATAATCTACGCCGTGCTCAAGGAGGAGCTTAGGCGTACCGCGCGACCAGTCGCCCGACGGCGTGCGGAACCCCCTGGCGGGGTGGCCGACCAGATCGCAGAAGATGTTCTGGCACCGTTCGATGATGTCGGCCTGCTGTTCCGGGGTGTAGCTGAAAAACAGCTCGTGGGTGTAGCCGTGCTGTCCGATTTCGTGTCCCTCGGCGTCAATGCGGCGGATCAGATCGGGATGATCTTCTGCCACTTTGCCGGGAATGAAGAAGGTGCCCGGCACGCCGTACTTTTTCAGCAGGTCGAGAATGGCGCCTGCTCCGCGGTTCGGGCCGTACTGCCCCACTGAACACGATCTGAGAAACTTCTCTCCGCCGGGAAAACCGGCGTTTCCGTTTTTCCACGTGGTGTCGCCGTCCAGGTCAAAGCTGAGCATGACGGCGCACCTGGCTCCGTTTTTCCAGTACAGATGATCCTGCATGACAGCCTCCTTAAAGTATTTTATCGAGAAATGAACGCGCGCGTTCTGTTTTCGGCGCCGAGAAGAACTCTGCCGGCGGCGCTTCCTCGGCGATGATGCCCTGATCAACAAAGCAGATGCGGTCTGAAGCCTCGCGGGCAAAGTTCATCTCGTGGGTCACAATGGCCATGGTGATGCCTGTGGATACAAGGCTGCGGATCACGTCGAGCACTTCCTTGACCATTTCGGGGTCAAGCGCCGAGGTGGGCTCATCAAAAAGCAGGGTTTTCGGCTCCATGGCCAGGGCGCGGGCAATGGCGACGCGCTGCTGCTGACCGCCTGAAAGCATGGACGGATAAGCCTGCGCCTTGTCGGCCAGTCCGACGCGCTCGAGAAGCTGCATGGCCTTCTGCTCGGCCTGTTCCTTCGGAATCCCGCGGACTTTCATGGGCGCGTAGATCATGTTCTGCATGACGTTTTTGTTCTGAAACAGGTTGAAATGCTGAAAAACCATGCCCACTTCCTCGCGCACCTTCTGAATGTTCACGCCGCGGGCGGTGATGTCCTGTCCGTCAATGATCACCTGGCCGGATGTCGGCTGCTCAAGCAGGTTGATGCAGCGCAGCAGCGTCGATTTGCCCGAACCGGAGGGCCCGATGATGGAAACCACTTCGCCGTCGTGTATGGTGAGGTTGATGCCTTTCAGCACCTGAAGGGAGCCGAACTGTTTTTTCAGATTTTTAATCTCGATCACTTTTGTGCAGTCTCCTTTCAAGGCGCGATGCAATGAGTGTGAAGATCATGACCAGCACATAATACATGCCGGCGACGACGATAAACGGTTCAAAAGCCAGGTAGGTGGTGTTCATGGCAGTCTGGGCGGCGCGCATCATGTCAAGCATGCCGATGGTGGCGACAATCGACGTGTCCTTCAGAAGGGCGATGAACTCGTTGACCAGCGACGGCAGAACGGTTCTCAGCGCCTGGGGAATGACGATGTCAAACATCATCGGCCTGTAGCCAACGCCCAGCGCCAGCGCTGCTTCGCGCTGGCCGACGTCGATGGACTGTATGCCGCCGCGCAGAATTTCTGACACATACGCGGCGGAATTGAGGCCGAACGTGAGCACCACGGCCTGCATGGCGGGAATTTTATAGCCGAACAGCTGCGGCGTGGCGAAGTACACCAGAAAGAGCTGAACCATCAGAGGTGTTCCGCGGAACACCGAGGTATAGGCAGCGGCAAGCCATGAGAGCGGTCCGAGGCGGGCCACCTTGAGCAGTGCAAGAACGGTTCCGAAAAAAGCGCCCATCAGCACTGCCATGAAGGTGATTTCCAGCGAGTTGACCATGCCGTTGTAAAAGACTTTGTAAAACGGCAGGATCCGCTCAAAATGCAGCGTAAACTTGCGCGCCGCCGCCGGCGAATCCGCGGCAAATGCAAGCGTGCAGGCCGCAAGCACGGCTCCCGCCAGAATCACGGTTCCGATAATTCTGCGCTTTCTGAAAAAATAATTCATCTGAAAACTTCCTCCCTGCGGCGCGGCCGCGGCGTGTTCCTGAGACCGGCTGCGCTGCCGTCAGCGGCGGCGCAGCCGGTCTCATCTTTCTTTAATCTGCATTACTGAAGAAACGACTCGCCCATCCATTTGACGATGAGTTTCTTCATTGTGCCGTCCTTTTCCATCTGCTCTATCTGCTGGTTGAACAGCGGCACAAGTTCCGAGCCCTTCTGAAAAGCGATGGCAAAGGTGCCGGACTGTTTCCAGCCTTTGCTTTCAAGCTCTTCGGCCGGCAGTATCACCGAGGTGAACGCCGCATCATCCTTGAAGTTCACATAAGCCTGCGTGGCGTCCATGACAATGCCGTCGGTGCGGCCGCTGCGCAGTTCCTGCATGACCATCACGCTGTTGTCAAGCAGCTGGGGCCGGGCGCCGGCAATCTCAATCACATTGGCGTAGTTGGTGCCGAACACGGCCGCGATGTCCTTTCCCTTCATATCGGCAAGGCCTTTCAGCGGTGCCGCAGTGGGCGACACAAGCGCTGTTTTGCAGTGGAAATAGGGAACCGAGAAATCGACGCTCTTTCTGCGCTCTTCTGTGGGCGACATGCCCGAAATGACAAAGTCGGCGCGGCCGCTCTGAAGCTGGCCGATCAGGCCGGAAAAGTTCATGTCCTCAAGGTCATACGTGAAGCCGAGATTTTCGGCGATTGTGTTGAGCACGTCAATGTCAAAGCCCACTATCTTCTTTCCGCCGCTGTCGTCAGCCTGAACAAACTCGTAGGGCGAAAAGGTGGCGTTGATGGCCAGCACGTATTTTTTCCCCTCAAGAGGCTTCGCCGCGCCGGCGCATCCGGCGGCTGCCAGCAGAACCGCTGCGGCAGCTAAAAGTGTCAGCGTCTTTTTCATTTTGAAATTCACTTCCCTTTCAGAGGCCGCGCAGGACACGCGGCAGATCAGTTCTTATACGGCCACGGGCCGATCCATTTTTCATAAATGCCCTTCAGCGTGCCGTCCTGGCTGAACTTTCTGATCTCCTCAGTGAACAGCGGCTCAAGGCTGGAACCCTTGGGGAATACGGCGGCAAAACAGGATGAAACGTTGGCGCCCCGAACGGAATCCATTTCCTCCTGCGGAAGCACGAAATACTCAAGTTCGGGATGTTCCTTCACGCGCACCGAGGCCGATGCGGCATCCTGCACAACGCCCTCAACGCGCCCGGAAAGAAGTTCCTGCATGCTGTACGTCGAGCTGTCCATGGCGGCAACCTGAGCGCCGGCGGCCTCGGCAAAATCACAGTACTGCGTGCCGAACGACGCGGCGATCTTCTTTCCCTTCAGATCCGCCACATGTTTGATGTTGGTGCCTTTATACTGAATGATTGACGTCTGGCAGTAATAATAGGGTTCGGAAAAATCAACTGTCTTTTTGCGCTCATCGGTTGGCGACATGCCCGAAACGACAAAATCCACGCGCGCGCCGGCCAGTTCGCCCATCAGCCCCTTGAAGTTTGTGTGCACCAGCTCATAGGTGAAGCCCAGATCTTCGGCAATTTTGTTCACCATGTCGATGTCAAAGCCGACGATCTGCGCGTTGCCCTTGTCGTCCAGCTGTTCAAACTCAAAGGGCGGAAACGTGGGGCTGACGGCCATTTTCAGGTGCTTTTCCTCAAGAGGCTTCGCCGCCGACGCGGCCCCTGCCGAAAACAGAACTGCTGCCGAAAGTGCAAGGATTTTCTTAACTATTGATTTCATGTTTTTCACTCCTTCAGATTTTTTGAAAACCGGCACGCTGCCGGTTCTTAATTTTTTATGCAGCCTGCGCCCCAGGACCGTTCCGCCGGTTCCGGCTCAGGCCAGCTTTTTTTGCTGTGGCACAGCCCCTGCGTCACAAGAGATTCAGCCGTCGTGACAAGAACTGCCGCAGGGTCAATCACCGGAACGCCGAGCCTTTCCGTCAGCTCCCGTCCCATGGCGGCAAAACTGAGACATCCGAGAACCACAGCTCCCGCACCGTCATCTTCAACACATCGGCGCCCGCTCTCCTCAAGAACCCTGATCATGGCGCCGCGGTTCATCGTGCTGCCGGGCGGAATTTCTACGCTGCGCACCGATGCAAGCCTTGCGGGATCGCCGCCCAGCGCTCTGATAAACGCCTTTTTCTGCGGAATCCGCCGCCGCGACGTGACCAGCACTGAATAGCTGAGCGCCAGCTGACAGGCAAGAAGAACCGAGCTCTGCGCACCGCCGACAACCGGAATTTTCAGCAGCTCGCGGCAGGCCGCGGCCGCCGGGTCGCTGAAGCACCACAGACACACCGCGTCGCAGCCGTCGTTCTGCGCCTCAAGCGCCAGTCTCACAATTTCCGGAGCGTCAAGTGCCTCGTCAAGGCCTGAGTCGATGCAGAGACTGCTCTGCTGCGGGCAGACCATCGAAAGTTCCGTGTCCGGACGCACAAAGGGCTTCAGCAGTCCGGTCCGCGCTCTGAGTTCGGCTTCGCTGTACCCGCTGTCCGGGTTGATGATGCGGATTTTCACAGCATTTCCTTTTTATTGCCGAGCCTGATGGTGTTCTCGTAATCAAGCTGGGAATATACGTCTTTATCGATGACCGGAGAGAGCTTTTTCAGTTCGTCCAGCGGGAGATCCTCAATGGCACAGCCGCGTGACTCGCACAGCAGGACAGCCTTTCCGACAATGGCATGGGCATCTCTGAACGGCACGCCGTGCTTTACCAGATAATCCGCCAGATCGGTGGCGTTCAGGAAACCGTCGTGAAGCGCCTTTTTCATGGCCGGCGGGTTGACTTTCATTGTCAGAATGATGCCCGTCATGATGTCAATGCACATCTGCGTGTCGTCGAGGGCCGGCATGTAGGCGCGCTTGTCAAGCTGCATGTCCTTGTTGTAAGCCAGCGGCAGCCCCTTCATCTCCGTCAGAATCGCTGTCAGATCGCCGTAAAGCAGTCCGGCCGTTCCGCGGATCAGCTCGGCACTGTCGGGATTTTTCTTCTGCGGCATGATGCTGCTGCCCGTGGAATAGGCGTCAGACAGCGTGACAAAGTGAAATTCCTGTGAACACCAGAGAATGACTGACTCGCTGAGGCGGCTCAGATGCATCAGAATCATGGCGTAATCGAAGATGAACTCGCAGAAGTAATCACGGTCGCTGACGCCGTCCAGAAAGTTGCTGCAGGGCTTTTTGAAGCCCAGCGCCTTTGCGGTCATTGAACGGTCAATGGAATGGGTCGTTCCCGCCAGGGCACCGCAGCCCAGTGGGCAGTCCTCCATCATGATGTCACGGGCAGAGGCAAGGCGCTTCAGATCGCGTTCGAACATGCACTCAAAGGCCATCAGCGTATGCTTGAACGTCACCGCCTGCGCCCGCTGCAGATGAGTGTAGCCCGGCATGAGCCACGGATTTTCGTCTGCCGTTTTCTTCAATGCCGCACACAGCCTCTGCAGCTTCTCTGCTGTTTCCTCCGACGTGCGTTTCACGTAAAGTTTGGAATCTACCGCCACCTGGTCGTTCCGGCTCCGCGCAGTGTGAAGGCGCTTGCCGGCCTCGCCGATGCGCTGAGTCAGCTGATCTTCTACAAAAGTGTGAATATCCTCGTACTGATCGTCGTGAATCACCAGCGCGCCTGATTCAAGGTCATCCATGATGCTCTGCAGACCCTTCTGAATGGCCGCAGCGTCGTCTTTGGAGATAATGCCGCAGGCACCGAGCATCGCAGCATGAGCCATGCTGCCCGTAATGTCCTCTTTCCAGAAACGCTTTCCCATGGGCAGAGATCTGTTGAAAATTTTCATTTTCTCATCTTCTGCACCCTGAAAACGTCCGCCCCACAAATTCATCACCGTTCACCCCGTTCATTAATAAACTATTTTTTATTAAAATTCGTTTTAGATGAAAGAAGTTTACATCTAGCAGAAAAATCTGTCAAGGTGAATTTTTTTATATAAATATAGTATATCTGAAAACTGAAGTTTACTCTCAAAAAGAACACTTTTCCGCTGCCTCAGCCGCACGCTTTCTGCAGTGCTGTGATGTACGGCCGGTGCGCAGTTCAGACAGCCGCAGAGTGGAATACAGCCGTCCGCCTTGCGCCTGACGGGCTTTTTCCTGAAAGCAGCGCGAAACTGCGGCTTTCTGCCTGTCAGTCTCGGCAAAGTACAAAGCCTGCTTGGAAAAGTGTGCACAGCGCATAAAATGTACGGCCGGCAGCCTTAACCGCCGGCACCGGCACAGCTTTCAAACACCCCAAAAGGGCAGAACTGACGTTCGGCCTGGCCTGCGGTTTCTGCCGCCAGCACCGGGTCAGCAGAAACGCGTTTATCTGGGCACGGCAATGATCTTTTTCCGTTTTCTGCTGACAGTGCGCCCACGAACGGAATCCGGCTTCCCGGCCGCGCATAAGCCGTGCGGGAGAACGGATATGCCTGACGGCGTTTTTTCCTGAAAGCAGCGCGAAACTGCGGCTTTCTGCCTGTCAGTCTCGGCAAAGTACAAAGCCTGCTTGAAAAAGGGTGCACAGCGCATAAAATGAACGGACGGCAGTCTTAACCGCCGGCACCGGCACAGCTTTCAAACACCCCCAAAAGGGCAGAACTGACGTTCGGCCTGGCTTGCGGTTTCTGCCGGCGGCACCGGGTCAGCGGAAACCCGTTTATCCGGACGCGGCAATGATCTTTTTCCGTTTTCTGCTGACAGTGCGCCGCATGAACGGAATCCGGCTTCCCGGCCGCGCATAAGCCGTGTGTAAGAACGGGCACGCTGACAGCGTCGGTAAAAGCGCTCTGCTGCAGCCACAGTGCTTTTCAGCCCACACCTAAGCTGAAAAATCTGCCCCCTGCGTGCCGCTGAGAAGTGAGGCAGTCGCAGAAAATGAGAGAGGACGGTTTTACATGATTTGAACCTCAGCTGCCGCTGCCGGATTTAAGCCGCACAGCGCAGCCGGTGCGGACGGATTCCCGCGGCTCCGCCGGGCAGCGCTTTCTGCGGCATGCTCCTTATGAAAAGACACGAGCCGGCAGATGTCTGCATTTCTGCAGACATCTGCCGGCTCTTAATTCCGCGTGCCGTGAAAAATGAAAAATTACAGTCATTCTGCGCTGCCGCGTGACGGCCTCAGGAGACAGAACTCCGGCCCCGCACCGGGAGCACAAAAAAACAGAGCTGCCGGAGCAGCTCTGTTTTCAATGACAGGATTCTTTAGAAGGTCAGGAACGTACGGAAGCGGATCTCGTTGTTGTCCCAGTCGCTGTCAACAGAACCAGCCTTGAAGCGGCCGTCGAAGTCAGCATAGGCAAGCTCGAACATCAGGTTCGGGGTGTACTGGTAGCGGACTGCAACGCTCCACTCAGTGGCGTCATCAGCGGCGTCATAGTTGACATAACGCTCGATGGTCGTCCACTTGGCGTTCCACTTCTGAGCCAGACGGAAGAACAGAACCTTCACGTCATCATTCACAGCGGCCTGATAGTCAGTGTACTCGTTGGGGAACACCACGTCGTCAAAGGCCCAGGGATTGTTGTCAAGGATGAAGCCGCCGTCAATCTGAGCATACTCAGCCCACAGAGAGGTGAACTTCAGCACATCCTGTTTGACGTCAAGGATGACCTTCCACGCGCTGGGGCTGTCGTCCACAAGGCTGTCGCCGATAGCACCGTTGTACTCATCGATGTCCTCGATGTAGTAGGCACCCTTCAGCTCAACGCCGGGAGTGAACTTGAAGCCAAGGCTGCCCCAGTAGACGTCGTAGTTGTTGTCGCCTTCATCGATCCACATTCCGTGCAGGCCGAGCCAGAGTTTCTCGTTGAAATTGAACACCATGCGCGCGCCGTACAGCTCGTCGCTGGCGTTGGCAGCATAAATGCCGCCCTTGCTCGCTGAAGCAGTAGAGCCGTGGTTGGAGGCCGCAAAGCCTTCAACGGTGAACATGCCCTTGCTGTACTTCAGGTCATAGCCGCGGTAGCCGGCATCCATGAAGAACGCATCGTTATCGATGTAGGTGTCTTCGTCGCCTTCCCAGTCAAGGGCAAACTGTCCGGCCTTGAAAGTCAGACCGTCCATGCCGAGGAAGTCGCGGGCAGTGACCCACCAGCGGTCGAACTCGCCGCTGTGATAACGGCCGTCGAAGCTGACTTTGTCGCTCAGATCGCGGTGCAGGAACAGACGGCCGCGGCTCATGGTATTGCCGTTGGCCTTGCTGCCTGATGTGCTTTCTTCAGTATCCCACATACGGGTATCCATACGCAGCTGGCCGGTGATTCTCCATCCGCCGAGGCCCTTCTCAAGAGCGCTCAGACGGCTGTCAAATCCGTCAACCTTCACGCCAAGAGCCTCAAGCTCCGGCTGGAACTCCACCACAAGCGCCTTCAGCTTCTCAAGATC
>Ga0256404_1004352_pt1 | contig 26973 bp, 40 predicted proteins | sample RumenRJG_01DNA_FD_185990 | JGI IMG/M metagenome (GOLD analysis project Ga0256404, IMG submission 185990) | Bovine rumen microbial communities from Lethbridge, Alberta, Canada - RJG_01 | ecosystem: Host-associated > Mammals > Digestive system > Stomach > Rumen | place: Canada: Alberta | collected...
AGAATTATACCAACAGGACTCATCACCGTGATAGACCGGTTAATGTCTATCTAGAAAAATAGTAGTGAACACTATTTCACTACTATAATACGAGGGGAATCATCTATGTGGAACGGTTTTAATGTCAAAGACTATTCCGGTATGGTCGCGGAAACCATCACGATGGAAACCGGCAACGGGGAAGAGATCCGGGCGTATTATTCCCGGCCGATCTCGGAAACACCGGTCGCCAGCCTGGTTTTGATCCCGCATATGCCGGGCTGGGATGAATACTGCAGAGAAGCCTGCCGGAGATTTACGGAGCACGGCTATGCCGTTTTGTGCCCGGATATCTATACGCGCTATGGCGACGGGACGCCGTCGGAAGTGGCCAAAAAGGCCCGGGACGCCGGCATGGTGGGCGATGAGAGCGTCATGAAGGATACGCAGGCCTCCATCAACTTCTTACGGGAATCTTCCAATTCCAACGGGAAGGTTGGTGTCATCGGCATGTGCTCGGGCGGAAGGCATACTTTCCTGGCGGCATGCACGCTGAATGGCGTGGATGCGGCTGCCGACTTATGGGGCGGCGGTGTTGTCATGGCGAAGAAAGATTTAAGTGAAGCACGTCCGCAGTCACCGAGTGACTTTACGGAACAGCTGAGCTGTCCGCTCATCGGAATCTTCGGAAACGATGACAGAAATCCGTCGAAAGACGAAGTGAATGCGCTGGAGAAACTGTTAAAGAAATATAAGAAGGATTACGTGTTCTACCGCTATGACGGTGCGGGACACGGCATCTGGTATTATGACAAGCCGATGTACCGCATGGAAGCGGCCATGGATTCGTTCAATAAAGTTCTGGAATTCTTCGATACCCATCTGAAATAATATGACACGCGATTTTGCGCTGATGATCAAACCGGTGGGAGCACTCTGCAACATGCGCTGCTCCTACTGTTACTATCTGGAAAATGAGGCTTCCGTGCGCTCCGTCATGAGCGAGGAGACATTGGAAGCCCTCATTCAAAACTACATCGCTTCAAGAAACGGAGAAGCGGTGTCTTTTGTGTGGCACGGGGGAGAGCCGACACTGGCCGGGATCTCCTTTTTTGAAAGAGCCGTGGCTTATCAGAAGAAATACTTAAGCGAAGGGCAGGCTTGCTGGAATAACCTGCAGAGTAACGGCTACGCCTTAAATGAAGACTGGTGCCGCTTTTTAAAGGAAAACCATTTCGATGTGGGAATCTCGCTGGACGGTACCAAGATGATCCACGATAAAAACCGCAGAGACGTGAAGGGCAATCCGACCTATAACACCGTTGTCAAAAATATCCGCTTGCTGGAAAAACATGGAATCAAACCGGATCTGTTATGTACGGTCAACAGCGAGAGCGTGAAAAGACCGCTGGAAGTTTACCGGACGTTGCGAGATCTGAATACCGGCTGGATCCAGTTTATCCCGGTGGTGAATCATATCGGAAACGGGGAAGTGAGTAATGACTCCGTGAGTGCGGAGGAATACGGGGAGTTTCTGCTTCAGATTTTTGAGAAATGGATCACGGAAGATCTCGGCAAAGTGAACGTGCAGCTCTTTGTGGAACTCTTGCAGCACGCGTGCGGCTACCCGGTCAGCTTATGTACTTTGCAGGATATTTGCGGCAACGTTCTGGCCGTGGAGTCGGACGGCAGCGTCTACAGTTGCGACCATTTTGTTAAGAAGGAGAATTATCTCGGGGATGTGCATACATCTCTCTCAGAGATGATTTCGGGCCCGCTGCAGTCCTCTTTCGGCAAAAGAAAACAGGAGGAACTGCCAGAGGAATGCCGCGCATGCGACTTTGTATCCTTCTGTAACGGCGGCTGTCTGAAGGATAGGATCCTGCCGGATCGGCGTTATTATCTCTGCGACGGGATGCGTTACTTCCTTCAGGGGACGCGGAAGTATCTGAAGCGGTTTGTGGAATTGAATGAAAATAAGGCAACGCAAACAGAAATCATGCGTGAGATGCAGACAATACGTGATGAGGAAGGGTAAGCGTCTGTTATATAATAAAAAAAGGGAGGCAAATCCCTTGGAAAAAACGAAACATACCTTTCTGGAGGAAATATATGAAAAAACTGTTTGGCGGAATTGATCTGACATGGAAAAAGATCATCATCGGAGCCGTTGTTGCCGGAGTGTTTACGGCACTGATGGCTTTGATCAAGCCGTTGGAATTCACTTCGTTTAGTACCATTACGGTATCCTTTGAGTACTGGATTCTGATCGGCATCATCATTATCATGAACAGCAAGTCCAACTTGGACTCAGCCTTAAAGTGCTTTATCTTCTTTCTGATTTCACAGCCTTTGGTCTATCTGATTCAGGTTCCGTTCAATGCTTACGGCTGGGGCATCTTTGTTTATTACCGCTACTGGTTTTTATGGACCCTGTTCACGCTTCCGATGGGTTATATCGGCTACTACATGAAGAAAGGAAAATGGTGGGGATACGTGATCCTCTTACCGATGATCTACCTTTTAATGCAGTCCTACTTCCTGTATCTGGGGGACTTTATGTTCTACCGGCCGAGATACCTTCTGACGGTGCTCTACTGTGCTGCGATGGCCATCGGTCTTCCAATCTGGCTGTTTGAAGACAAGAAAATTCAGAGAGTCGGAGCGGCAATCGGTATTGTGGTGATCGTCGCGATGACAGCGATGCGGTTTGCAAATCCGCGGTACTATCATACCAGTGTCTTCGGCAACTCCGAGGAACATCCGTTTGACTCCACCAGCAAGGCTTACTTTACGGATCCTTCCTTCGGTGATGTGAACATCGTGTATGACGAAGGACTGGAAGACTACCTGCTCGATGTTACATTCAAAAAGGGCGGGAAGACGACATTGGTGATTGAAGCGGCGGACGGCAGCAGGCAGGAGTACGCGCTTGATATTAAGATCGATACCTACCGGTACGAAAGAATCAAATAACAAACAAAGATACGGCTGAAACCGTATCTTTTTGTATGCATAGGATTGTTGAAAGAGGTTATTCCCCGGTTTTCCTGACACTTAAGAGGATGCCGAGAACTTCTTCCCCGCTCAGATTTTCAAAGGTGAAACAGCGCATTTTTCCGCTTTGCGTATGATAGAGGTAGGCGGTAAAGCTGAGGTGTGAGCTGTCGGTACTGTAATACTTCGCACTGAATGAACCGTTCGTGATTTCACCGTGAAGGGACGCGCTCTTTATAACATCTGCATCCAGTGCCGCAAACTGCTCTTCTGTCAGGATTTCGTCTTTTTCATTGACCGTTACCTTTTTGAGACTGCTGCCGGGCAGAGAGGATGACCTGTCCGTGATGAGAAAGATGTAATTCTCCGAAATCCAATCATGAATCCGGAACGGGACGCGAAAGGAAAGACCCGGGACTTCCGCGGTATCGGTAGCCGGTAACATAAGCCGGTATACCGCAATGCCGGAAAGCAGGGCAACGATCAGGACGCAGAGTATTGTCTTTCTGTTGATTGTTTTCATGAAGGCTCTCTTTCTATAAGTAAAGTATATCAAATAATTCCGGATGGCATAAGCACAGCGAAACAAAAGAACGAAAAAAGCTCCTTGCGGAGCTTTTACTTTACGATGGAGCAAGTGAGGGGAATCGGACCCCCGTGTCGACCTTGGCAAGGTCGCGTTCTACCATTGAACTACACCTGCGAATGGCGGTCCTGACGAGAATCGAACTCGCGATCTCCTCCGTGACAGGGAGGCGTGATAAACCGCTACACTACAGGACCAGATATGCTTTTTTGAAATGGCGGGAAAGGAGGGATTTGAACCCTCGCGCCGGTTTCCCGACCTAAACCCTTAGCAGGGGCTCCTCTTCGGCCTCTTGAGTACTTCCCCATACCATCGCTTGCGCTTTATTATATTAACATAGGGTTTTTAATTTGACAACATCTTTTTTAAAATTTTTCTTCCATGAAAAATCGGGTCGACGGATCAGAGGCATCTTGTAGCCGGATTCAGGCAACTTGTCTTTCCTTTTCCATTGTGCCTCTGTTCCTTATATATAATGGAGTCAGAAAGAAAAGGTGACTTTTATGAAACGGAAATGGCTGCTCGGAGCCCTTTTGGTATTACTGGGATGCTCCCTCTTTATGAATTTTATCCACTTCGCAAACACACACAAGGGAAACAGCGCGGATGCGGTAATGGAAACGGCAAACTACTTCTATGACGGAGGCTATGAGAAAGAAGCCTATTCCTATGCACCGTCGGCCGCGGACAATGCCGTCTATGCGGAAGAAAGCACAGCGGATGAAATGCTGATCAAGCATGCGTCCATTACGGTGGTCTGTGATAAGAATGCCGACGTGTTTGAGGAAGTTCGCAATAAGATCAAAGAATATCAGGGGAGGATCGCTTCCTCGGATTCCTACCGCTACAGCGGCGAACAGAACGCCTACAGCATCGTAGCCAGAATTCCGGCCGATCAGTATGACAGCTTCCTGAATTACCTGAAGGGAACAGGGGAAGTCACCGGGTTCTCGGAAAACGCTACGGATATCTACAAGCAGTATCAGGACAATGCATTGCGCATTGAGATGTATGAAACAAAGCTGGAACGTCTGTATGCCTTAATGGAACAGGCAAAGGACGTGAACGATCTGATCGCTCTGGAAGATTCCGTCAGTCAGACCATTTACAACATCGAATCTCTGCGCTCCGTGCAGGGAGACTATGAAGATGAAGTGGCATACTCCACGATCAATATCACTCTGCAGCCGAAAGTGGTGCAGACGATTGAGGAAAGAAGCTTCGGCGATGTACTGCGCGAAGCCGTGACCGACAGCATCAATTCCCTGCTGAATGTACTGGAATTCCTTCTGCGCGGATTCATCTTCCTCTTCCCGTATCTGATTGTTGCAGGATTGGGATTCTTCCTTTTCCGCAAGTTCAGAAAGAACAAGCAGGCATGATCTGCAGTCCATAAATCCTTCTATATGACGAGAAACTCCGCAGAAATGCGGAGTTTCTCAGTTTTTTAATGGATTTGGTTAATCACGAAGCGCCGTAATCGGAACAACGATAACTCCGTCCGGTCGCTGATAGGCGGCATTGGATAAACCGCAGATAACGCAAAGCGTTACCGGCGGTTTCCCACCGTCATGAATGATTTCTTCCCTGATTTTAAGGAGGTTATTTGCAGCTTCATCGATTTTATTTGCCCCGAGCTTTATCTCGATTCCGCACCAATTTCCGTCTGTAAGTTCCAGGACTGCGTCCATCTCGTTGCCTGCATAGTCCTGATAGTGAAAGAGTTGAGCGTCGAAAGATTCTGCGTATATTTTTAAGTCACGTTCACATAAGGCTTCAAAAAGAAAGCCAAAAGTCTCAAGATCATTGATCAGTTTTTCGGGAGTGATCTTCAGAATGGCACATGGAAGTGATGGGTCGCAAAAGTGCCTTTTCTCAGCCTGTTTGACGCGAACAGAGGACCGCAACTTTGCAGCATATGGGAGCTGATTCTCTGTAAGGAACAACCGGGTAAAGATGTCCAAATAGGCAGCAACCGTTTCGACGTCAATGTCTTCATCATCAATTTCCTTAATGTCATTTTTTAAGGTGCGGTTTGTTGCTGTTGTGCTTTCGTTACGTGCTAACGAGCGTAGTAACAGTCTCATTTTGGCTGTATCCCGGTGAGTCCCGTCAACACGGTTCACATCGTCATCGATAATTGCCCGTAAATATTCATTCGGAAGAAGGGAAATATCGTTCTCCGAAGTACTCAGATTTCCCGGCCATCCGCCACGTACGATGAATTTCGCAAGAGTACGCAGGTTTACTTCCCCCGTAAGTTCCTTCGGCACGGTTCCGCTGCACATTTCTCTTAAACTGACTTTACCGCTGGAATCCCCTGATTCATATAAGGACATCGGTCGCATCCGGAGTTCTCCGATTCTGCCGGCCCCACTATGAAGCACACCTTTTCGCATGGGGGTTGCAGACCCGGTTAAAATAAACTGTCCCTTTTCGCCTCGCTGATCAACGGAATACCTTACGGCATCCCATAGACTCGGAACTTCCTGCCACTCGTCGATCAGACGCGGTGTTGCTCCTTCCAAAACAATGTCAGGAGACATTTCCGCAAGTTTGCGGTTTTGAAAATTGTTTTCCGGAGAGCCGACCATGATTTCGCTGTTGCAATGATAGGATGATGTCCAGGTTTTGCCGCACCATTTTGGCCCCTCAATGCAAATGGCGCCAAATGTATTTAGATACCGCTCTACCTTTCGGTCAATAATGCGCGGGATATATTTTTCTTTTTCCATTGCCAAGTTTCACCTCTACATTATTATTAACACAATCCGATAGATTTTGCAATTTCAATCCGATAGATTTCGAGTTTTCAATCCGATAGATTTTGGATTTTCAATCCGACAGATTTTTGAAAGCTGGAAACCGGTCCGGGAAACGGAAATGATACGTTCTGTTCAAAAAAAAGAATCTTGTGAAAAATTAAACAATGCGTATTGAAGTAAGGAAGGGTTTTAAAGTACAATTAAATTAGGATTTTATGGAGGTTGTATGAGTTTTAACATCATAGAAACAAAAGTGAATATTCTGAAAGACAACGATCAGGAAGCGGCGAAAGTGCGCGCTTTTCTGAAAGAGAAGAATGTGTTTCTTGTCAATCTGATGGCTTCTCCGGGCAGTGGAAAAACCACCACGCTGGTAAGAACCATTGAGGCTTTGAAGAAGGATTACCGCATCGGTGTCATGGAAGCGGATATGGATTCCGACGTGGATGCCGTAACGGTGCAGAATGCCGGAGCTAAAGTCATTCAGCTGCATACGGGCGGAAGCTGCCATATGGATGCGGACATGACGATGCGCGGACTGGAAGCACTGGGTGTGGACGATCTGGACGTTGTTTTTCTGGAGAATGTGGGCAATCTGGTCTGCCCGGCGGAATTTGATGTCGGTGCCAACCGGAAAGTCATGATCCTCTCCGTTCCGGAAGGGGATGACAAGCCGCTCAAGTACCCGCTTATGTTTCAGGTCTCCGATGCGCTTCTGATCAACAAGATCGATGTGGCGCAGATCTTTGATTTCGATTTTGACGCCTGCAAAGAACGCTCAAGAAAACTCAATGCGAATATTGAAGTCTTCCCGCTTTCTTCCCTGACGGGAGAAAACTTTGAGGAATGGCTGAGCTGGCTTAGAAAACAGATTGAGGAGGACAGAAGATGAAGGTAATTGAACTGCATCAGTCCGCAACGGCTTCCAATGACCGCGATGCGGAAGAACTCCGGAAAGAGCTCAAGGAAAAGGGCATCTTCCTGATCAATCTGATGAGTGCCGCCGGCAGCGGAAAGACGACATTTCTCTCATCCACCATTCAGAGAATGCCGAAGGAGTACACCATCGGGGTACTGGAAGCGGACATTGCTTCCGATGTGGATGCGCTGCATATTGAGTCGTTAGGCGCCAAAGCCATCCAGGTGCATACGGACGGTATGTGCCACATGGATGCGGGTATGACCCGAACGGGACTGTTTGCGATGGAGTTGGAAGGGGTGGATATCGCCTTTTTGGAAAACATCGGAAACCTGATCTGTCCCGCGGAATATGATACTGGAGCGGTAAAGAAGGTCATGATCCTCTCGGTTCCCGAGGGAGATGACAAACCGCTGAAGTATCCGCTGATGTTTGAGAAGAGCGATGTTCTCATCATCAGCAAGATCGATGCTCTGCCGTATTTCAACTTTGATATGGACAAGTGCATCGAACGCGTCAGATTCTTAAATCCAAACATCCAGATCTTCCCGCTCTCCGCCAAAACGGGCGAAGGCATGGAAGCATGGATCGAATGGCTGAAAAACGAAACGGAAAACTGGAAGAAATAAGAAAGAGGAAAACCATGGCAAAAGTAACAAAACGTATGACCAACAGCTGGGATTACAAACCGGATCCGAATTATGTTGCCGCAGACAAGGAAAAGGAAAAACTGATCCTGAAACTGGGCACCATGATCACGGACCGCTACCTGCAGAAGTTTACGCATACCTTAAAGACATCCGATCCGGAATACTGGATGCTGGATACGGTCTTAACCAAAGAAGAGGCAAAGTTCCTTCTCTCCTTTAAAAAGACGAGAGTCCCTTACAAGATGGAAGAGATTGCCTTACGCAACAACATGACACTCGAAGACACCAAGAAAATGGTCGATCACCTCTGCTGGGTCGGTGTCCTTGAGAGCAACCGTGAAAACCCGGAAAAGGAACTGCAGTACAATGTTCCGATCTTCGTTCCGGGCAGTGCGGAGTTCATGATGATGAATGACGAGCTGACGGACAAGTATCCGCAGCTGGCAACATTCTTCAACCTGATGACTCAGATGCCTTTGGAAAATGTCACACCGATGATCCCGCTGGGCGGCGCCGGTGTCGGCATGCATGTCATCCCGGTCGAAAAGGCCATTGAACACGAAAATCAGTCGGCAAGTGTGGAACACATCACCCACTGGCTGAACAAATACGACAAATACTCCGTCGGTCAGTGTACCTGCAGAAAACAGCAGGCCATCCGCGGAGAAGGCAGCGGCGAGATCAACGGGGAATTCTGTATCGGTGTCGGCGACATGGCGGAATACTGTGTCAACCGTAACATGGGCCGCTACATCTCCTACGACGAAGTCTTAGAGATCTTAAACCGTGCGGAACGTCACGGCTTCGTCCATCAGATCACCAACATCGACGGCGAAGACAAGATCGTTGCCATCTGTAACTGTGCTCCTGGCGTATGTAACGCATTACGTACGAGCCAGCTGTACAACACACCGAATATGTCCAGAAGTGCTTACCGTGCCCACGTGGATAAATCCAAATGCGTGGCCTGCGGCAAGTGCGTGGAAGTCTGTCCGGTCGGAGCAGCCAAGTTAGGCCAGAAGCTCTGCACGAAAAACGGCTTCATCCAGTATCCGACAACCCTGTTACCGGATGAAACAAAATGGACGGAAGACAACTGGAATCCGAATTACAGAGAAGATGCCAAACTGCATGTCTATGAAACAGGTACGGCTCCTTGTAAGACAGCCTGCCCGGCTCACTTAGCCATTCAGGGTTACATCAAGATGGCCAAGGAAGGCCGTTATCTCGATGCCTTAAAGCTGATCAAGCAGGACAACCCGTTCCCGGCAGTCTGCGGCGCTATCTGTAACAGAAGATGTGAAGACGCCTGTACCAGAGGTACGATCGATTCTCCGATCGCCATCGACGAGATCAAGAAATACATTGCATCCTTAGAGCTGAACGATGAACACCGCTACATCCCGCTTTGCGAAAACGACGAAGGCAAGATGTGGGGCCCGGACTACAAGATGGCCGTCATCGGTGCCGGCCCGGCCGGCTTAAGCTGCGCCTACTACTTAAGAAAGCGCGGATACGATGTCACGGTCTTTGAAAAGGAAAAAGTGGCCGGCGGCATGCTGACAAACGGCATTCCTTCCTTCCGTCTGGAAAAGGATGTCATTAAAGCGGAAATCGACGTACTCGAACAGATGGGCGTGGAATTCGTCTTCGGCTGCGAAGTCGGTAAGGACACCACAATCCAGAAGTTAAGAGAAGAAGGCTACAAGGCATTCTACCTGGCCATCGGTGCCCAGGGCGGCAGAATGGCCGGTGTCCCGGGTGAAGATGCCGATGGCGTTATGACGGGTGTTGACTTCTTACGCGGCGTCAACCTCGGCGAGCAGAAACGCTTCAAGGGTGACGTTGTGGTTGTCGGCGGCGGTAACGTGGCAGTCGACGTGGCCAGAACGGCGCTGCGCATGACAGACGGCAAAGTCACAATGTTATGTTTGGAAGGCGAAAACGAAATGCCGGCAGCGGACGACGAAGTGCTGGATGCCAAGGCGGAAGGCGTCGAAGTCAGAAACGGCTGGGGCCCGAAGGAAGTCCTGGTCAAAAACGGCAAGGTCACAGGCATCGTCTTCAAGAAATGCACAAAGGTTTACGATGAAAACCACCGCTTCAGCCCGGAATACGATGAAAACGAAACCATTACGCTGGACTGCACAACAGTGCTGCTCTCCATCGGTCAGAGCATTGTCTGGGGTGATCTGCTGAAAGGCGAAAACGTCAAGCTGAACCGCAACGGAACAGTTATGGCGGATGAGATCACATATCAGACCAGCCAGAAAGATATCTTTGTGGGCGGTGACGTCTACACCGGACCGCGCTTCGCCATCGATGCGATCGCAGCCGGCAGACAGGGTGCCGAAAGCATGCACCGTTACGTCCATAAGGGACAGTCCCTGACGATTGCCAGAGATCTGCGCGGTTTCAAATCCTTAGACAAGGAAAATATCGTCTTAGACAGCTATGACACTTCCAAGCGTCAGGTACCGGGATCCAAGGCCTTAGATCCGCGCAAGACATTTGCGGACGCAAGACTCCCGTTAACGGAAGAGCAGGTCAAGACGGAAGCGAACCGCTGCTTAGGCTGCGGCCTCAGCGTGGTTGACCTCAACCGCTGTATCGGATGCGGCTTATGCACAACGCGCTGTGAATTCGATGCCATCCATCTGGAGAGAGATCTGCCGGATGCATCCAACATGGTCGCATGCGAAAATAAATTCGGTCCGATCGGCAAATACGCCGCTCAGAGAGAATTCAAGATTCTCTTCAAGAAGAGAAAGAATGCATGAGCTGGGAATCGTGACCCACATCGCCAAAACGCTGGATGAGGTCGCGAAGGATAACGGCTTGGATTCGATCGCCACGGTCACGGTTGAAATCGGGGAAGTCAGCGGGATTCTGCTGGATTACTTTACGGACTGCTGGGATTACTTCAAGGTGAAGAATCCCGTCCTGAAGGACTGCAGAATGATCATCGAGACAATTCCGGCACTCACGTACTGCGAGGACTGCCATCAAACCTATGAGACGGTGAAGTACGCCAAGATCTGTCCGCACTGCGGCAGTGAGCACACCTACCTGGTGCAGGGGAACGAGTGCAACATCAAGCAGATCGAAGTAGAGGATTAATTACGAGGAGGAAACGGGTGTTTCCTCCTTTTCCTTTATATATATAAGGGGGAGTAAAAAAGTATAAAAAACTGTGGACAACTTCGGGGTCCCATGGTAATATAATCTGTTCAATGGAAATGCCCTTGAGCTTGTGAAAACTTTTGAAAAAAAGTGTTGCATAAGCTGAGGGCATTTGTTATAATACTGAAGCGACCGCATTGAAGTGCGAGGTTGCCGACACACTGAAAGGCGTTGTCATGACGCAGCCATGATTGGTGAGAAGTCGGGGAATTTGCATGGAGCGGGTTGACCATGAGTCAACATAGAGATAGAAGGAGGATATTCATGGCAAAGAACACGGTACGTATCAAATTAAAAGCGTACGAACATCGTTCTCTTGATGCAGCAGCGGAAAAGATCGTTGCAAGCGTTAATGAACACGGTGCAAAGAAAGTCGTTGGACCTGTACCACTTCCAACAGACAAAGAAGTTATCACAATCTTAAGAGCGGTACACAAATACAAGGATTCTCGTGAACAGTTTGAAGTAAGAACTCACAAACGTTTAATTGAAATCGTCGGACCGACAAGCGAAACCATCGATGCGTTAAGCAGACTGGAATTACCGAGCGGTGTCGATATCGAGATCAAGCTTTAGGAGGACGTGCAATGAAGGGTATCTTAGGTAGAAAAGCAGGCATGACACAGGTCTTCACAACAGACGGTGTTCAGATTCCTGTTACAGTCATTGAAGTCGTTCCAAACGTTGTACTTCAGAAGAAAACAGTCGAAACAGACGGTTACGAAGCAATCCAGTTAGGCATCGAAGATGTCAAAGAAAAGAATTCCACAAAAGCGGAAGTCGGACATGCCAAGAAGGCAAACACTGCTGCAAAGAAATTCGTCAAGGAGATCCGCGGCAATGAAATGTTCAACTACGAAGTTGGAAACGAAGTAAAAGTTGATTTATTCGCTGCAGGCGAAATCGTTGATGTAACGGGTACTTCCAAAGGTAAAGGTTACATGGGCGCTGTCTACAGAAACAACCAGTCCTTACAGCCGAGAACTCACGGTGCTTCCTTAGTCAGAAGAGCTGTCGGTTCCTTAGCAACCATCGGCCGTAACAACGGCATCATCAACAAGGGCCGTACAATGGCTGGTCACGAAGGTCACTTAACAGTTACCAACCAGGCACTGGAAGTGGTCAAGGTTGACGTTGAAAACAACTACATGCTGGTCAAGGGCAATGTACCGGGACCGAAGAGAGGTTATGTTGTTATTAAATCAACAAAGAAAAACAGAGCAGCAAAACAGCCGGTTACACTGGTTGATTACACTGCCGGTAAGGAGGAGTAACAGATGCCAACAGTTAAAGTATTAAGTCTTAAAGGCGAAGAATTACGTGACATCGTACTTTCCGATGAAGTGTTCGGTATCGAACCACACAAACAGGCTCTGTTTGATGCAGTAGTCATGCAGCAGGCAAGCCGTCGTCAGGGAACTCACGACACAAAGACCCGCGGCGAAGTCAGCGGTGGCGGTAAGAAGCCATTCAGACAGAAAGGCACAGGCCGTGCCCGTCAGGGTAGCTCACGTGAAGTCCAGATGCGCGGTGGCGGAATCGCGTTCGGACCACATCCAAGAACATATGGATATAAATTAAACCGTAAAGTCCGCCGTTTAGCTCTGAAGAGCGCTTTATCACAGCATGCTTTAGATTCCACACTGAAAGTTGTTGAAAACTACAATATGGAAGCTAAGACAAAAGAATTTGTGAAAGTCATGAAAGCATTAGGCTTAGACCGCAAGACGATCTTCGTCGCAACTGTCGAAGAAGACTGGGACAATGCGTTCCTCGCAATGCGGAATATCCCGAATGCATTATTCCTCACAGTGGAAGAGTTAAATACATACGATTTGGTCAATGCCGATGCAGTTGTATTTACTGAAGAAGCTGCGAAATTAGCTGGGGAGGTATGGGCATAATGAATAACTATGATGTCATCGTTCGTCCGATCGTCACTGAAAAAACAGTGAACGCCAATGAAAAGAACAACACAGTCGTCTTCGAAGTAGCTCCGAAAGCTAATAAGACGGAAGTCAAAATTGCCGTTGAGGCAATCTTCAACGTTAAAGTTGAAAAAGTAAATATCGTCAACGTTGCCCCGAAAACAAAGAGAATGGGCAGATACGAAGGCAAGACAAACGCTGTCAGAAAAGCCTACGTCAAACTGGCGAAGGGAGACGCAATCGACGTCTTCTCGATCTAACAGATCGAACAATTATCGGGAGAATCACGCTATTCCCGGAAAAAATGCGTAAGGAGGAATTAATCCATGGCGATTAAAAAATACAAACCAACCACAAACGGTCGCCGCGGGATGACAACTCTGGCAAATGAAGAATTAACAGCCAGAACACCGGAGCGTTCCTTACTGGCCCCGCTGAAAAGCCATGCAGGCCGTAACAACACAGGACGCATCACGACACGTCATCAGGGCGGAGGACACAAACGTCAGTACCGTTTAATCGACTTCAAGAGGGATAAAGATGGAATCCCGGCCACAGTAACTACCATCGAATACGATCCGAACCGTTCCGCAAACATCGCATTACTGGTTTATGCAGACGGTGAAAAGAGATATATCTTAGCTCCGAAGGGAATTAAGGTCGGACAGAAAGTCGTTTCCGGATCCCACACTGACATCATCGTCGGTAACTGTCTGGAAATGGGAAACATGCCGGAAGGTACAGTTATCCACAACGTGGAACTGAAACCTGGCAAGGGCGGACAGCTGGCAAGAAGCGCCGGTGTCTCCGCACAGATCTTAGGTATTGAAGATCGCTATGTCACTGTCAAACTGGCAAGCGGCGAAGTCCGTAAGATCTTAAAGAACTGCCGTGCTACAGTCGGTGAAGTCGGAAATGAAGACTACAGCCTGGTCAACATCGGTAAAGCCGGTAGAACCCGCTGGATGGGCGTCCGTCCGACAGTCCGTGGTTCCGCTATGAACCCGGTTGATCACCCGCATGGTGGTGGTGAAGGCAGAGCCCCAATCGGCCGTAAATCTCCAATGACTCCATGGGGCAAGAGAGCTATGGGCGTCAAGACCCGTAAGAAAAAGAACAAATCCGATAAGCTCATCGTAAGACGTAGAAACGGTAAATAAACGAAAGGAAGGAAAGAACAATGGCAAGAAGTTTGAAAAAAGGTCCATTCTGTGATGAATACTTATTCAAAAAAGTAGAAGAAATCAACAAGAGTGGTAAAAAAGAAGTCATTAAGACATGGTCTCGTCGTTCCACGATTTTCCCTCAGTTCGTTGAACACACGTTCGCAGTCTACAATGGCAAGGAACATGTTCCGGTCTATGTCACGGAAGACATGGTCGGTCACAAGTTAGGTGAATTTGTTCCGACAAGAAAATTCGGCGGACACGGATCCGACGATAAGAGAGGGTAGGAGGACAGTATGGAAGTAAAAGCAACAGCAAAAACAGTCCGCGTACCTGCACGCAAGGCTCGCTTAGTCCTGGACTTAATCAGAGGCAAGGGCGTTGAGGAAGCAGCCGCTATCTTAAAGCTCAAACCGAATTACGCTGCAGAAGTTACAGGCAAGGTCCTGAAATCCGCAGTCAGTAATGCAGTGAACAATCATCAGTTAGATGAAGCAAAATTATTCGTTAAAGCATGCTATGCAAACGAAGGTGTAACATTAAAGCGTTACAAAGCCGCTGCTAAGGGCAGTGCGCATCCAATTAATAAACGTACCAGCCACATCACTGTTGTGGTTGATGAACGCTAGGAGGTAAAGTATGGGTCATAAGGTTAATCCAGTAGGCATGCGTATCGGTGTCATCCGTGATTGGGAATCCCGTTGGTATGCTGAAAATGACTACGGCACATTAGTAAACGAAGACGACAAGATTCGTAAATTCCTGTTCAAGGAATTAAAAGCTGCTTATGTCAGCAGAATCGAAATCGAACGTAGCAAAAACCGTTTAGATATCATCTTACGTACAGCCCGTCCTGGTGTCATCATCGGTACGAATGGCGAAGCCGTAGAATTATTAAAGAAGAAATTAGAAGCCATGGTTCCGGGCAAGAACGTCTACATCAAAGTCGTTGAGATCGCGAACCCTGACTTAGATGCCAACCTGGTTGCCAGAAGCATTGCTGAACAGCTGGAAGCAAGAGCAAGTTTCCGTACTGCTCAGAAGAAAGCCATTCAGAAGACAATGCGTTCCGGTGCGAAGGGCATCAAGACAAAGGTATCCGGCCGTTTAGGCGGCGCCGATATCGCCCGTAGCGAAGGCTATTCCGAAGGAACAACTCCGCTGCACACATTAAGAAGTGACATCGACTTCGCAATCTGTGAAGCCATGACACAGTACGGTAAATTAGGAATCAAGGTCTGGGTCTGCCGCGGTGAAGTTCTGCCGGGCAAGATGGTCACGGAACCGGAAGCTCCGAAATTCAACCGTCGTGATGACAGACGCCGTCCGAGAAGAGACAACCGTCGTCAGAACAACAATAACAACGCTGAACAGGCTGCTGCTAAAGCAACAGCTGAGGAAGGAGGAAACTAATTATGTTAATGCCTAACAGAACAAAATACCGTCGTCCTCACAGAGTCAGCTACGAAGGAAAAACAAAAGCAGGCCGTAAGGTGTCCTTCGGCGAATACGGCTTACAGGCAGAGGAAGGCGGATACGTCTCCAGCCGTCAGATTGAAGCAGCCCGTGTTGCCATGACACGTTATATGAAGCGTGGCGGTCAGGTTTGGATCAAAATCTTCCCGCACATGGCAAAAACAAAGAAACCTCTCGAAGTTCGTATGGGTTCCGGTAAAGGTGCTCCGGACAGCTGGGTAGCCGTCGTCAAAGCAGGACGTGTGATGTTCGAAGTTGGCGGAGTCGAGGAAGATGTTGCCCGTGAGGCATTACGTCTGGCCAGCCACAAATTATGTGTCAAGACACGTTTTGTTAAGAAAGGTGAGGAGGACTAGTCATGAAAATCAATGAAATCCGCGAAAAGAATAACGAAGAGTTATTAAAGGAGATCGATTCTCTGAAGCAGGAACTGTTTACATTACGTTTCCAGCAGGCTACTGGTCAGTTAACAAACTCCGCACGTATGAAAGATATCAAGAAAACCATTGCTCGTATCAAAACAGTAATGACAGAGAGAGAACTCTCTCAGAAGGATTAAGGAGGTAAGCTATGGAAAGAAATACTCGTAGAGTCTATCGCGGCACTGTCGTGAGCGATAAACCGAATAAGACCATTATCGTTGAAGTTAACACTTCCAAACGCCATTCTCTTTATGACAAACGTGTCAAATATTCTAAGAAATTTGCAGCTCATGACGAAAACAACGAAGCACAGTTAGGCGATATCGTTGAGATCATGGAAACTCGTCCATTATCCGCAACGAAGCGCTTCCGCTTACTCCGTGTTGTCGAAAAAGCTGTCATCATCTAGGAGGTAAGCAAGAATGATTCATAATGAAACTAGATGCCGTGTCGCTGACAACAGCGGCGCAAAAGAAGTACTGGTTATCCGCTGCTTAGGCGGCGCACATCGCCATTACTCCAACATCGGCGACATCGTTGTTTGCACAGTCAAATCTGCAACTCCGGGTGGTGCTGTTAAGAAAGGTGACGTCGTCAAAGGCGTTATCGTCCGCAGTGTTTATGGTATCAGACGTGAAAACGGTTCTTATATCAAATTCGATGACAATGCAGTTGTTCTCATCAAGGATGACAAAACTCCGAGAGGAACACGTATCTTTGGGCCAGTAGCCCGTGAACTGCGTGATAAAGACTTCATGAAAATTGTGTCTTTAGCACCGGAAGTATTATAGGAGGCTGACTATGAAGATCAAAAAAGGAGATAAAGTAATCGTTATCAGCGGTGCTGATAAGGGAACTGTCGGTGAAGTCACAAAGGTTTTACCGGATAAGGATCAGGTCGTTGTCGAAGGTGTCAACGTTCGCAAAAAGGCTCTGAAACCGACTCAGGCAAATCCGGACGGTGGAATCGTCGAACAGGAAATGCCAATTCATGTTTCCAATGTTATGGCTTACGATGCAAAAGCAAAGAAAGCTTCCAAGATTGGATACAAAGATGTCAAAGGAAAGAAAACACGTGTCTATAAGAAAACAGGCACTGTGATTAAGTAGGGGGTACTGAATGAATCGCCTTAAGGAAAAATATTTAACAGAAATCGTACCTGCATTAACGGAAGAGTTCAACTATACCACAATCATGCAAGTACCGAAAGTAGATAAAATCGTTATCAATATGGGTGTTGGTGAAGCTATTCAGGATCCGAAGGCTTTGGAAGAAGCCGTTGCCGAATTAACACAGATTGCCGGTCAGAAACCGGTCATCACCAAGGCTCGTAAATCCATCGCGAACTTCAAGTTACGTGAAGGAATGAACATCGGCTGCAAGGTTACATTACGTGGTGAACGTATGTATGAATTCCTGGATAAGCTGATCAGCATCTCTTTACCGCGTGTAAGAGACTTCCACGGTGTATCCTCTACGGCATTTGACGGCAGAGGCAACTACACTCTGGGTATCAGAGAACAGCTGATTTTCCCGGAAATCAACTTTGACAAGGTTAACAAAACCCGTGGTATGGACATCGTTGTCGTTACTACGGCACAGACAGATGATGAAGGCCGCTCTTTATTAAGAAGAATGGGCATGCCTTTTGAAAGAAAGTAGGAGGACTGAAACATGGCAAAAACATCTCAGAAAATCAGATGCGCTCGTCCACAGAAATACAAAGTGAGAGAATACACTCGCTGTGAACGTTGCGGACGTCCTCATTCCGTATTAAGCAAATATAAACTCTGCCGTATCTGCTTCAGAGAACTGGCTTACAAAGGACAGTTACCTGGCGTGAAGAAGGCAAGTTGGTAGAAAGGGGTACTTCAATATGACAATTACAGATCCAATTGCTGATATGCTGACAAGAATTCGTAATGCGATTCAGGCAAAACACGAAGTTGTCGAAGTACCAGTTAATAAGGAAAAATTAGAAATCGCCCGCATCCTGAAGGAAGAGGGCTTCATCGCAGACTACACTGTCAGCGGTGATTTAAAGAAAGTCATGACGATCACATTAAAGTATGGCCGTCATAACGAAAAAGTTATCAGTGGTATCAAACGTATTTCCAAGCCTGGTTTACGTGTATATGCAAAGGTTGATTCCGTACCGAGAGTCTTAAACGGCTTAGGCATCGCGATCTTATCCACCAGCAAAGGTATCATGACTGACAAACAGGCTAGAGCAAATCAGGTCGGCGGTGAAGTCATCGCTTACGTCTGGTAGGAAGGAACAAAGCAATGTCTCGTATCGGTAATAAAACGATTACCATTCCTGCAGGTGTTGAAGTCAGCATCAATGACGGGAATGAAGTGACAGTCAAAGGCCCGAAGGGAACCCTGACTCGTCAGTTTAATCCAACTATGGATATCAAATGTGAAGACGGAACAATCAAAGTTTCCCGTCCGAACGAACTGAAACACACCAAACAGTTACACGGCACAACACGTGCATTACTGCACAACATGGTTGTCGGTGTACATGATGGTTTCGCAAAAGAACTTGAAATCGTCGGTATCGGTTATAAAGCGGAAATGAAAGGCAAACAGTTAGTTCTGACTGTCGGCTATTCCCACCCGATTACATTCGATATCGAAGATGGTTTAACTGTCACATGTGCTAAGCCTACTGAAATTAAGGTTGAAGGCATCGACAAGCAGAGAGTCGGCGAATTAGCTGCCAACATCCGTGCTGTCCGTAAACCGGAACCTTACAAAGGAAAAGGTATCAAGTACAAAGGTGAACATATCCGCCGTAAAGAAGGCAAGACGGCAAGCAAATAGGCATGAAAGGAGAGTAATTGAATGGTTAAGAAAACTAATAAGAACGAAGAAAGAATTCGTCGTCACAAACGTGTTCGTACTAAAGTCAGTGGAACTCCGGAATGCCCACGTTTATGCGTTTTCCGTTCCAATAAGAACATCCACACTCAGGTGATCGATGACGTGAACGGAACAACACTGGTTGCAGCAAGCAGCGTTGACATGAAACTGGAAAACGGTGGAAATATCGAAGCCGCAAAAGCAGTCGGTGCAGAAATTGCTAAGAGAGCTTTAGCAAAGAACATTAACAAAGTTGTATTCGACCGTGGCGGTTACATCTATCACGGACGTGTCCAGGCTTTAGCTGATGCAGCAAGAGAAGCCGGATTAGAATTCTAGGAGGGTGCAGTATTATGGAAAGAAAACCAAGAAAATTCGATAATAGAAACGCTGAAAAAGAATTCGAAGAACGTGTAGTTCAGATCAACCGCGTAACCAAGGTTGTTAAAGGTGGACGTAGAATGCGTTTCAGTGCCTTAGTTGTCATCGGTGACAAGAAGGGCAGAGTCGGTTTCGGTACCGGCAAGGCAAACGAAGTTCCGGATGCAATCAAGAAGGCAACGGAAGATGCAAAGCACAATCTGATCCGTGTTCCGTTAGTTGACACGACAATCCCGCATGAAATCGTTGGAACATACGGTGCAGGCGAAGTTGTCCTCCGTCCGGCTACGGAAGGTACTGGCGTTATCGCCGGCGGTCCGGTCCGTGCTGTCATGGAATTAGCAGGTGTCGGTGACGTCTTAAGCAAATGCTTAGGTTCCCGTACTCCGATCAATGTTGTTCGTGCAACATTCGATGCTTTACAGAACATGAAGACTTTAAGAAAGGTTTCTGACTTAAGAGAAAAGAAACCGGAAGAGATTCGTTACTAGGAGGATGTGCAAATGAAATTAAATGATTTACAGTTTGAAGCAGGCGCACGTTCCGTCAGTAAGAGAATCGGTCGTGGCCAGGGTTCCGGTAACGGCAAAACAGCCGGTAAGGGACACAAAGGTCAGAGAGCCAGAAGCGGTGGCGGTGTCGCATTAGGTTTCGAAGGCGGCCAGACACCATTATGGCGTAGATTACCAAAGAGAGGTTTCACTAACTATACCCGCAAAGAATATGCTATTATTAACGTGGATGCTCTGAACGCTTTTGAAGCAGGAACAGAAGTTACTCCTGAGTTATTAAAAGAATGCGGTCTGGTTAAGAAACAGCTCGACGGGATCCGCGTATTAGGAAATGGAACTTTAGAAAAAGCTTTGACAGTCAAAGCCAATAAATTCTCCAAAAAAGCGTTAGAGGCAATTGAAGCAGCAGGTGGCAAAGCAGAGGTGATCTAAAGTGATTAAGACCTATATCAGCTTGTTTAAAAATAAAGAGATTAGAAATCGTATTCTATTCACTTTAGCTATGCTGTTGATCTATCGCTTAGGTTGTGGTATTCCAGCCCCTAGAATCGATGCAGTGAAACTTATGGCAGCTGCGTCCAACAACTCCATCATCAACATGATGAACCTGTTGGGCGGCGGCTCCCTGCAGAGTTTCTCCGTCTTCGCATTGGGTGTCGGACCTTACATTACTGCCAGTATTATTATTCAGTTGTTATCGATGGATATCATTCCGTATCTGTCGGACTTAGCTAAGAGTGGTCAGCAAGGTAGACTTCAGTTAGATAAGGTCACACGTTATCTTGCCGTTGTCATGGGTTTCGTCCAGGCATTCACTATGATCTATGCCTACGATGTTTCCTATGGTATCGTCATCAATGGCGGTGTTGCCAATTATCTTTACATTTCTACGATCCTGACAGCAGGAACCATGTTCCTCTGCTGGCTGGGTGACCGGATCTCGATGCATGGTATCGGAAACGGTACATCTATGATTATCTTCGCCGGTATCGTCGCTGGTTTACCATACCAGTTCCGTACGGTGTTTAAAGATTTAACAGCCAATAGCGTGGCTGGTGGAACTGTTATCTTCATCTTATACTTACTCGCATATCTTCTGCTGGTCATTGGAGTTATCTTCATGTCCCAGGCAACCAGAAGAATTCCGATTCAGTATTCCAACAGTTCCGTCTCTCGTGGTCGCAATGACATGACATTCTTACCTTTAAAGATAAACAGTGCCTCTGTCATGCCGGTTATCTTTGCTCAGGCAATCATGACCGGTCCGAAGACCATTATGAGTTTCTTCCCGGCAAATGCATTCAGCAAGGCATTTTCCGCTATATTCGATACAAGCAAATGGTGGGGCTTACTCATCTACGCTGTTCTGATTATTCTGTTCACATTCTTCTATACGGATCTTGAAGTGGATCCGGAAAAGATCAGTGAGAACTTAAGCAAGAACGGCAGCTACATTCCGGGCGTCCGTCCGGGCAACGATACAGTGAACTACGTAAAGACTATTCTGAACCGTATCACCTGCATCGGAGCAGTGGCATTGATGTTCATTGCCTTACTGCCATATTTGCTCGTCATGTTTACTCCGTTACCGGACAGCGTCAGTTTAGGCGGTACGGGTATCATTATCGTCGTAGGTGTTGCCTTAGAGACAATGAAAGATCTCGTAGGCAAATTAACACAGCGAAATTATAAAGGATTCGCGGGGAAATAAAAAAGTATGAACATATTAATTATGGGTCCTGCCGGTGTTGGCAAGGGAACAGTCTCTCAATCGATCGTTGAAACATTTCATGTTGCTCATATCAGTACGGGCGATATGTTCCGTAACGCTATCAAGAACAACACACAGCTCGGAATGGAAGCCAAATCCTACATGGAAAAAGGTCTTCTGGTTCCGGATGAAATCACAATTAATATGACAAAAGAACGCATTATGCAAGATGACTGCGCGGAAGGCTATCTGTTAGACGGCTTTCCACGCACGCTTGCACAGGCAGCTGCATTTGAAGACATCGCCAAGGAAACCAACCGTCCGATCGATGTGGTCATCGACCTCACGATTTCGATTGATCAGCTGGCGGAAAGAATCGTGAACAGAGAAATCTGCAAGAACTGCGGAGAGATCTACAACACGGTCAGCAAACCAAGTGCAGTCAAAGGGATCTGCGACAAATGTGGCAGCCCGTTAGTCCACCGGGCAGACGACAACCTGGAAAGTTTACAGGTCCGTCTCAGCGAATATGATAAGCTGACAGCACCGGTCATCGATTACTTCGATGCCAAGGGACTGGTAATTAAAGTCAATGCCGGACAGTTCAGAGAGGCTGTATGGGCAGACGTAAAGCAAGCATTGGAGAAGTTTGTGAATGATTAGTATCAAATCTAAATATGAAATTGAATTAATGCGTGAAGCAGGAAGAATTTCAAATTTAGCCCTTTGGACAGCAGGAAATGCAATTAAGCCTGGAATCACAACTCTGGAACTCGATCAGATTGCAGAGGAAGTCATCCGGGCTAATGGTGCGATTCCGAACTTCAAAGGCTACGACGGTTTCCCGGGAACCATCTGCGCATCGGTAAATCATGTGCTGGTTCATGGAATTCCAAGTAGCAAGACAGTGCTGAAATTTGGTGATATTATCACGATTGACACAGGAGCGATCTACAAGGGATACAACGGAGATAATGCTTACACCTTCGTCGTCGGCGATGTTCCGGAGAGGACGCACCGCTTACTTGAGGTGACGCATGAAGCGCTGTATGTCGGATTGGCTCAGGTTAAACCAGGAGCTCATCTGTCGGATATCTCCCATGCTATCGGAGAGTATGCATACAAACACGGTTACAGTGTTCCGTATGACTATACCGGGCATGGAATCGGGACCGACATGCATGAGGATCCATCGATTCCGAACTACGGAGAAGCCGGTCACGGCGTCATTCTGAAAGAGGGAATGTGTCTGGCAATTGAACCGATGATTCATGCCGGAAAACCGCAGACCCGCGTCATGAGTGACGGCTGGACGGTCATTTCCAAAGACAAATCGTTAACGGCTCATTATGAGCATTCCGTCGTCGTCACAGCCGACGGTTACGAAATCTTAACACAGAGTAAGGAGAATAGAGAATGGGAAAACAAGATGTCATCGAGGTAGAAGGCGTAGTAGAAGAAGTACTGCCGAGCACCATGTTCAAGGTAAAACTCGTGAACGGACACACATTAATGGCTCACGTTTCTGGTAAAATCCGCATGAATTACATCCGCATTTTACCGGGGGATCGTGTGACCGTTGAGATTTCGCCTTATGATTTAACACGTGGGCGTATAACATTTAGACACAAGTAAGTCTAGGAGGGAACACATGAAAGTAAGACCATCAGTCAAGCCAATGTGCGATAAGTGCCGTGTCATTAAGCGTAAAGGACGCGTAGTGGTAATCTGTGAAAATCCTAAACACAAACAACGTCAGGGTAACTAGGAGGTAAGGAAACAGTATGGCTCGTATTGCAGGTGTAGACATTCCAAACAACAAGAGAATCATCGTAGCATTAACTTATGTTTACGGTATCGGTGCCGCAACAGCAGAGAAACTCTGTGCTGAAACAGGCGTCAACCCGGATATCCGTGCAAAAGATTTAACAGAAGAAGATTTAACAAAATTACGTTCTGCCGTGGAACATCTCCAGGTCGAAGGTGATTTACGTCGTGAAACAACATTAAACATCAAGCGTTTAATGGAAATCGGTTGCTACAGAGGCATCCGTCACAGAAAAGGCCTTCCGGTTAGAGGTCAGAGAAGTAAAACAAACGCACGTACACGTAAAGGACCACGTCGTACAGTCGCGAATAAGAAGAAATAATGGTAAGGAGGTAAGTTAAATTATGGCAAAAGCAAAAGTTACTCGTAAAAAGAGAGTGAAAAAGAATATTGCTAAAGGTGTAGCACATATTCATTCCACATTTAATAACACAATCGTTACCATTACGGATGAAGGTGGAAACGCAATTTCTTGGTCCAGCGCAGGAGCTTTAGGTTATAAAGGTTCCCGTAAATCCACTCCGTTCGCTGCACAGATGGCTGGTGAAGCCGCTGCAAAAGCTGCATTTGATCACGGTATGAGAACAGTTGATGTCAACGTCAAAGGACCAGGTCCGGGACGTGAAGCAGCAGTTCGTTCCTTACAGACAGCCGGTCTGGAAATCACATCCATCAGCGATGTTACTCCAATTCCGCACAATGGCTGCCGTCCGCCAAAGAAACCACGTAACTAATCAAATTAAGGAGGAAGATTAATGCAAAAATTTGAAAGAGCTGATTTTAAAGTAAAAGAATACGTTGAGTCAGATAACTATGGCAAGTTTGTGATCGAACCTTTGGAAAGAGGGTTCGGCACTACTCTCGGCAATGCATTAAGACGCGTTTTGCTTTCCTCTTTACCTGGTGCTGCCGTTTATTCGATTAAAATCGAAGGCGTATATCACGAATTCACAGCAATCCCGGGCGTTCTGGAAGATGTTACAACCATCGTCATGAACATTAAGGAATTAGTTATGAAGATCAGTGATGAAGAAATTTATACTCTTCGTATCAACGCTAAAGGACCGAAAGTTATCACTGCCGGTGATATCGAATGTCCTGCTAATGTTGAGATCTTAAACAAAGACTTAGTGATCGCAACATTGGAACAAGGTGGCGTCTTAGATATGGAATTAAAGGCACGCGTAGGACGCGGCTATGTGAGCGCAGATGAAAACAAGGCGTTATACCAGGGAGCTTCTCAGGGTATCGGTACGATCTATACTGACAGCCTGTACAGCCCGGCACAACGTGTTGCATACAACATTGAGAAGACCCGTGTTGGCCAGGATGCCCGTTATGACAGCCTGGAAATGGAAATCCAGACAGACGGAACAATCACTCCGCAGATGGCAATTTCCTTAGCCAGCAAGATCTTGATCGACCACTTCTCCTTACTGGAAAACGTTCAGGATTCCGTAAAGGAAATGAGTTCTGTCATTAAAGATGTCAATGGCGAAACAGTGAATAAGGGTATGGTCATGATGATCGAAGACCTCGATCTGTCTGTCCGTTCCTACAACTGCTTAAAGCGCGCAGGCATCCAGACTGTGGAAGAATTAACACAGAAGACAGAAGAAGAAATGATGCATGTTAGAAATCTGGGCAAGAAATCGCTCAAAGAAGTCAAGGATAAGATCTTAGAACATGGTCTAAGTTTCCGTTCCGTTGACTAGAATTCAGGAGGATACAATGAATAATCGTAAATTAGGACGTACCGCCGATCAGCGGAAGGCAATGCTCAGAAATCTTGCAACCGACGTGATCGTATATGGTAAAATCAATACAACTTATACCCGTGCAAAAGAAACACAGGCTGTTGTTGACAGCTTAATCACTTTAGCAAAGAAAGGTGACTTAGCTGCACGCAGAGAGGCTGCTTCTTATGTCAGAAATGTCAAGTGTGCTGACGGTAAAACTGCAGTTCAGAAATTATTCGATGAACTCGGACCGAAGTACAAAGATCGCAACGGCGGCTACACTCGCGTTATCAAAACAGAAGACAGACGCGGTGATGCTTCCACGATGGCTTTCATCGAACTGATCTAATCAAAGACAATAAGCTCTCAGGGAATCCTGAGAGCTTTTCTTATGGGTTGAGAGGTAGATTCTATGGTACAATGAGGGTACACGTACAGGAGGAAGACAATATGATTAAAATCGGTACGATCGGATCGGGATTTATCGTTGACGGCTTTATTTCCGCCGTAAAGAATACGGAAGGCATGGAAATCAATGCGGTCTATTCCCGGACACTGGAAAAAGCCCGCGAGTTTGCGGAAAAGCACGGCGTAGAGAAATTCTATGACAGTCTGGAGGCAATGATGAGTGATGAGGAGATCAACTTCATCTATGTCGCATCTCCGAACAGCCTGCACTATCCGCAGTCGCTTTTAGCTCTGGAAAACGGAAAGAACGTCATTTGCGAAAAGCCGTTTGTTCCGACAGAAGCGGAAGCGCGCAATCTTTACGATGTCGCGAAAGAAAAGGGCTTATTCATCTTTGAAGCCATCATGCCGGTTCATCTGCCGAACGTGAACCTGATTAAGGAAAAACTGCCGGAACTCGGCAGGATCCGTATCGTTCAGGCGAACTTCTCCCAGTATTCCTCCCGCTATGACAAGCTGCTGGCAGGACAGGTGACCAACGCCTTTGATCCGGCTTTTGCCGGCGGCGCTTTGGGCGATATCAACATCTACAACCTGCATTTCACCTGCTGGCTCTTCGGCTTCCCGAAAAAAGTCCATTACTATCCGAACCTCTGGGAGAACGGCATCGATACCAGCGGTATCCTGATTCTGCAGTATGAGGACTTTGTGGCGGAACTGGTCGGCTGCAAGGATTCCACATCCGAGAGCAACGTTCAGATCCAGGGTGAGAAGGGTTATATCAAAGTCAATTCCCAGGCCTCTCTCTGCATGGATTTCGATCTGGTCATTCCGAAAGAGAAGCGGAAGGAAAGCTATTCCCTGCAGGGCAGCAAGGATGCGGCCATCGCCTCCCGCAGCGACTTTGCGAGCGTTCTGGAAAAGAATCCGATGGAATACGAACTGGAAGACTTCCGCGACATTTACGAAGCGAAAGACTTCAAGAAGTGCTATGACTTACTGGAGTATTCCTGCAAGGTCATGGGTGTTTACGAAGAAGCCAGAAAGAGCGGCGGCGTCATCTTTACAAATAAATAATCAATGATCCGGGATCATCTCCCGGATCTTCTTTTTTTATGGTGACGGCATGATTTCTGAGCGTAAAGGGCAGAATATTGATTGCGGTGCTATAATGAAAGTATAGAGGAAATCTATTTATGTTGCGTCTATTCCGAAACTACAGTAATGCCAATGATGAAATCACGATCTCGCTCGCTCAGAAGTTCGGTCCCGAACCGGATGTCGGCATTGAAAAGACCTATTGTTTTAATATTTATCTCAATGATAAAAACATGCGGAGAATCGGGTATGTGGACCTGCGGGTCGGGGAAAACGAGTTTTTGTACTATCTCGGGCATATCGGTTACCGTATCAATGAAGAGTACCGCGGGCATCACTATGCTGCTCAGGCGGTG
>Ga0256404_1004355_pt1 | contig 26970 bp, 28 predicted proteins | sample RumenRJG_01DNA_FD_185990 | JGI IMG/M metagenome (GOLD analysis project Ga0256404, IMG submission 185990) | Bovine rumen microbial communities from Lethbridge, Alberta, Canada - RJG_01 | ecosystem: Host-associated > Mammals > Digestive system > Stomach > Rumen | place: Canada: Alberta | collected...
CTACTTATTTAGCTAACAACTATGATGTAATTGCTATAGAGACTTTAAACCTCAAAGGCATGGCATCAAAAGATGGATTTAAATTAGGTAAATCTGTCCATGATGTAGCCTTCTCTTACTTTACCTCCTTACTTGAGTACAAGCTCAACGACAGAGGTGGTAAACTTGAAAAGGTAGATAGATTCTTCCCAAGCTCTCAAACCTGCAATCATTGTCATAATAAGTTCCCAATAACTAAGGACTTATCTGTACGACAATGGGAATGTCCAAACTGCCACACCATCAATGACCGCGACGCGAACGCAGCCAAGAACATTCGAGATGAGGCTATGAGATTATTAGGTATTACAGCTCCTATTAAAGCTGTTGAACTGAAAGGAAATTCAGGGATAGTCTGTCGCTAGGAAACTAGCAGTTCCGTGTAGAGTATCAGCAATGAGAGGGTAAACGGATTAAGCAGAAACTTTGCTCATAATTAGAAAGGCAACTTTCTAAAAAAAGCAAAGAAGTCCCCACTTCAAAAGCGAAGCTTTAAGTGGGGGTTGCTTTCACTATTGTACAATCGTCATACAAACTATAAAAAAGAAAAGACTACACATAGGCTACAACAATTAAAATATGGCAAAACTAAAACTACACGTTGACTACGAAGAAAAAGTAAAAGAAGAAAAAGCCAACAAACGTATAGAAACAGTAAAAAAAGGCTGGGGCAATGGTTTTGTCTCAAAGCCTACTTTTGTTAAAAAGATGTTGCTTCCTCATTTTTGGGGCGCTTGGTTTGCTTTATTTTTACTTTGGTCTTTAGTTACTTTCTTGCCATATCCTGTGCAAATGTGGATTGGTCGTAGGGTTGGCCGTCTTTTAGGTTCAATCTCCCCTGCTCGCAAATACGTTTTAAAACGTAATCTTGAATTAGCATTTCCAGAAAAGTCTCCTGATGAGCGTCATGAACTATCAAAAGAAATTCAAAGAAATTCTGGCATGGCTCTATTTGAGACCGGTATTGCTTGGTTTTGGCCAGACTGGAGATTAAAGCGTCACATAAAAATTGATGATGAAGATTTAAAAGGCGCTTTAGAAATTGCTAAAAGCGGGAATCCAATTTTAGTTTTATCTTGCCACTTTGTAACTCTAGAGCTTATGGCAAGAATTTATGCAACCTTAATTACCCCAGGTATCGGTATTTATAGACCTACAGATCACCCAATTTGGGAGTATGCTCAAGTTAAAGGTCGTCTACGTAAAAATATTGCTTTAGTAAACAGAAACGATCCTCGTTCTATGCTTAAAGCTTTAATGCGTAAAATGCCAATTTGGTACGCTCCAGATCAAGATTATGGTCGTAAGGTTTCAATCTTTGTACCATTCTTTGCAGTAAAAGAAGCTGCTACTGTTGTAGGTACTAGAAATCTTGCTAAAGTAAAAGGTACTTTAGTGCAGCCAGCTTGGACTATTCGTGAAGGTAGTAAGTACCATCTATACGTTAAAGCTCCTTTAAACAATTTCCCAACTGATGATGAAGTTATTGATACTACACGTATCAATCAAGTTATCGAAAAGATGATCTTAATGGCTCCTGAGCAATACCTATGGCTTCATCGTCGATTTAAAACAGCTCCAAATCCAGAAGAGAAACGTTATCCAGGCCTAGAATAATCTATGCTCAAAAAACTATTCTTATGCATCATGCCACTTAGCTTAACCTTAAGTGGCTGTGTTTCACCTGAAGAAGTAGCAAGTGCTAATAAAATTATCACAGCCCTACCAACAGAAGTTGAAGGATGTACATTTCTTGGTGATGTCGATACAGCAGGTTCTGCTAATATCGAAAACGCAAGGTTCTTTTTAAAAAGAGATGTTGCCCTAAAAGGTGGAACTCACTTAGTTGAGATGCATGCGTATCCTGTGAGAATGATTGGACGTATGTTAGGTGTAGCACTCTCTGGACGTGCCTATAAGTGTCCTGTTGGAAAAGGTCCTATTGTGACAAATGATGAAGCTCTTTTGAAAAGAGATTTTCCGTTAGTAGATCCAATTGATGATGACGATCCTTTTGCGTTTTGGTAGTAAAAATTTCTCACATCTGAAAATTTACCTTTTTGATACTACAATCTTTGCCTATAATTAAAGAAAAGCGCTTTTCATAGGTGATAAATGGAACTTTCAAACGATAACATTGATTTCAGCAAACAATTAAAAGAAAACTATGTAGACAAATCGATGTTTATTAGTTTTCTAAACCATTCCATGGATCAAAATTGCAAGTTTTGCTGTTTTATAAAACCTAGAAGATTTGGAAAAACATACGTCGCAGAGATGCTTAGAGCCTACTACTCTAAAGAGTGTGACTCCGAAGAACTATTTTCCAAATTAAAAATCGCAAAAGATCCTAGTTTCAAAGAGCATCTAAATAAGTACGACGTAATTTATCTGAATATGAACAGTTTTGTTCAAGGAGCAGATAAAAAAGGAGATTACTTTTTACATGATCTCAAAGAGTCTTTGTTTATTAAATTAGTAGACAAACTTGATGAGAAACTCAAAGAAAAAGCTAAGACATTAGAAAATATAGAAAAGTTATTAAGATTTATCTCAGACAATACCATACAACAATTCGTTTTCATTATTGACGAATGGGATAACATTTATAGAACTTTTGAAAAAAATAAAACCTTACAAAAAGATTATGTAATGTTGCTTTCAAACTTATTTAAAGGTTCTTTTGCTTCAAATATTGCCTTAGCCTATATGACAGGAATTCTTCCAATCAAGAGATACGGTAATCAATCAATCTTCAATAACTTTGACGAAATATCTATGTTAGATACTTATGGTCAGGGAGAATTTTTTGGTTTTACAGAAACTGAAGTAAAAGACATTTGTCAAAAATATGATTTAGATTTTGCAAAAACTAAAGCTTGGTACGATGGCTATCATCTAGATGGATACGATATTTATAATCCTTATGCCATTATTAAAGTTGCTAGAAGCAAAACTTTTGGCAGTACTTGGTCAAATTCTGCAAGTATTGAAGTTTTTGAAAAGTTAATTAAAAAAAATACTGATAATTTAAGAGATGATTTGGCAAAACTTTTATGCGGAGAAAAGATTTATTTCTCTGTAGAGAATTTAAGTCAAAACGAAATTTTTAAACTGAATTCAAAACAAGCCATTTTCACCTGCCTAATTTACTTAGGATATCTAGCTTTAAGTAAAGATGGAGTTTTGTATATTCCTAATGAAGATGTAAAAAAAGACATTGTAGGAATATTCCTAAAAGACAAAATTAAGGAAGATAATGATGTTGTTTATGTATCCAAAAGCTGTTTTGAAGCTTTAATTGATGGGAATAGTAAGGAAGTAGCTGCAAACATTGAAAAAATTCATGACAGTTTTATTCCTGTAAATAAGTACAACAATGAAGATTCTTTAAGATCTGTTGTTCTTTTGTCTTTAGTATATGCTCTTAATTTCTACAAAACACCAATTTGTGAACTGCCATCAGGAAAAGGCTTTGCTGATATTGTATTGATTCCAAAAAATGAATTTAAAGAACAGTTTCCAGGAATTGTCATTGAATTAAAATGGGACAAAGGAACAGATTCAGCCTTAAAACAAATTAAGACTAAAGATTACTGTGCTCGTATTCATGAAAGCTGTAATGACATTTTACTAGTTGGCATTAACTACAGTACAAAAGATAAAAAGCATACCTGCGTTATCGAGAAAATTTAATAAATCTTAAAAGCCCTCAACCGAGGGCTTAAAAGCTGATTCCCAATCACTAAAACACTATTGAAGATCAAATAAACTATTCCAGATCTTCTCAACTTCAATAGTCTTCTCAAGGCGATGCTCTTTAGCAAGTAATCTTGGCATATCTGCAAGAGATAGCTCGTGGTAAATCTTACGGATATCAATGTATGCGCTAATTAAAGTACGAGCAGTCTCATCATCAATAATATCAAGATTTGAGCACTCTTCTAGGATACGCACATTATCAGTCCACAGTTTCATCTTAGGAATGATTGGAGCATTCTTTAAAAGTAGATATTGAGAGATAAACTCCACATCAATCATGCCACCTTTTCCTTGCTTTAAGTCATAAAGTTTATCAGATGATCTATCTAAGTGATCACGCATCTTTTGACGCATAGCAAGAACTTCCTCTTTAAGTTTCCCTTCCTCAAGAGGTGTTCTTAAAACGCTATCACGAATACGATCAAATTCTTTGATGATATCTTTAGAGCCAGCTATTGGACGCGCTCTAACTAAAGCTTGATGCTCCCATGTCCAAGCTCTGTCTTTTTGATATTTTTCAAATGAATTTACATCTGAGATTAAAAGTCCGGTATCTCCGTCAGGGCGTAATCTCATATCTAAATCATATAAAATACCACCTACAGTTTTTACTGTAGATAAGTGCAATAGTCTTTGTACTACTCGCTGATAGAACATATCAACGGTAATTGGCTTTTCACCATTAGTCATGCCATCACAAACTTGACGGATAAAGACCATATCCAAATCAGACTTGTAGCCAAGCTCAATACCGCCTAGTTTACCGTAACCAATTACAGCAAGACCAGGATCGTAAGCAGTACGTCCTTCAGGTACACCATACTTTTGAGCATTTTGATCCCATGACAAGATTAAAAGCTCACGTACAACAGCTTCAGCAAGCCATGTAAGAGCATCGGAGATCTTCATTAAAGGAAGCTTACCTGCCTTATCAGAGAGCGCAATTCTAAAGATCATAATCTTCTTGAATAGGCGTAACTCTTCCATGATAGTTTCAAGATCATTCTTATCAACACGTAATAAGCGCTCTTGAAGCATTGCAAAGAACTCATCTGCTGTAGGAGGAGCATCAAAGTACTGAGGAATGAATAGTTCATCTAATAAAATTGGGTGTGAGGTAATCAGCTCTGATGCAAAATGATTGTCTTTTAAAAGCTTAATAAAACGCTCTAACACAAAGTTATTATCACGCAGTAGTTGCATGTATGGGGTACGTAGAGCTACCTGCTCAATTAAGCTTGCAACACGTTTAAATAGAGTGGAAGCTTGTTCTTCTTTTCCAATTAAGGAGATAACTTTAGGCATCAATTCAAGTAAGGTCTCACGTCCGATAGGACCTACTGGCATACGAGATAAACTTTGCTTTAAAGATAAAATAGCATCAGCTAAAGGCTTAGCTTCATTTTGATTTACCAGGTATTTAGTTAAAGCAGTAGCTAACTCTTGAGAGTCTAAATCAGCTTCCCACAAATCAAAGTTTTCTAGCTTTTCGTTATTCTCTTCTTCATCGGCAACAACTTGAACGAACTCTTTGTGAACAGCTCCCATTACCTCATCAAGATCTTTTAAGAATGAATCAGTATCTTGGTAGTTCATAGCAACTAGCATACGAGCTACATCTTTATCGTTATCTGGTAAAGTTTGAGTTTGCTTATCAGAAAACTCTTGAATGGTGTTTTCAAGACGTCTTAAAAAGACATAACAGTCATCTAAAACTTGTGGGATACCTTGAGGTAATAGGTCAAGATTTTTAATGTTACGTAAGGTCTTACGAAGTGATCGTTCACGTAACTCTTCAAAACGACCTCCGCGCATTAACTCAAATACTTGAGCAATGAATTCAACCTCGCGAATACCGCCTTTACCTAGCTTAAAGTTATTATTTAAGGCACGGCGACGAACTTCAGATTCAATCATGTGCTTTAACTTACGTAATGACTGAACAGCACCATAATCAAGGTAGCGACGATAAACAAATGGACGCAATAAATCGATTAACTCTGCTCCATATTTACCATAATCTTGTTCTGTACCTAAAAGCTTAGCTTTAACTAAAGCATATCGCTCCCAAGTACGGCCTTGTGTCTCGTAATAAACTTGTAATGCGTCAAAAGAGTTGACTAAGGTGCCAGCATCACCAAAAGGACGTAAGCGTAAATCAATACGGTAGCAGAAGGTATCAACAGTTTTATCAGATAGGAAGTTAGCTGTTCTTTGTACCATACGGGTAAAGAACTCACGGTGAGTTAAACTACGTGATTTACCTTGAGTCTCGCCTTCATAAGGGTATGAAAAGATTAAATCAATATCTGACGAGAAGTTAAGCTCACAGCCACCTAATTTGCCCATGCCTAAGGTTAGAATTGGCATCTTATTACCATCTTCATCTAAGGCATCGCCATAAGCATTATTAAGCTGAGCACGTACAGTATCTAAAGTTCTTAAAACAATGCTTTCAGCTAGATTTGATAAAGCTGTAAAGGTTTCATCAATTGGAGATACACCAGTTAAATCACGCCAAGCGATAACCATATAACGAGTACGCCTTAATAAACGTAGACGTCTTTTTAATTCAAAATCAGATAACTTTGGATCTAAAAAAGCACGTACAGCATCATCAGGTGACTTTCCGAAATTACCATCATCTAAAGCGCCATCACGTACAAGCTCAGCACACTCTTTTGGATAACTAAAAATGGTGTTAGCTACAAAGTCTGACAAAGCTATAACAAACTTAAACTCAGCTCGATTATCAAATACAGAAAAATCATCAGGTGATAATTTACCTTTTAACCTTTCATATTGATTATCAGCTTCTTTTTTTAAGATCTCAGGGAGAGTTGCGTAGTCTACGCTTTGAGGGATGATTTGGTATTTCATACAAAACCTTTAAAGTCTAATGTACTGCAAAGTTAAGTTGAAACAGGCCTAAGTTATATACTAAGGCCTTTTATAATTAGAATTTACTTAACAATTAAAGAAAGCAGTAAACGCAATTTTAATGGAATTACGAAGATCTTTTGTTCAAGTTCACAGGTTCTTACTTTGTCAAAAAGCTCATCATTTAAAGCTGTATTTTCATAAATTCTAGCTTTTAAAATACGATGCTTGCACTTAGCACAAACTCTATAGAAACTCTTAAGCTGTCTTAAAATAATGTTTAAGTCAGAGGTATAGTCTAAAGGCTCTTTTTGACCTTTGATAAAAGCTAATACCTTACGCTTTTTCATGTATTTTAAAGACTTAATTAAATTATCTAAATTCTCAACAAATAAGCTAAATACAGTGGTATCACGGTTAATTAGATAGTAACCATACAACTTTTCAAAAATGCTTACTTGTTTTCTTAGGTAATCAGATAAAGATGTGGTTGCAGTAAAATCACAAAGATTGATTAACTGATCTTGCTCATCTTGTAAAAGAGCTGCGCGATGCATCTTAGAAAATGGCTCTAAAACTAAAGGAATATTGTTATTAGCAAGCTGAGTGCACAATAAAGAGAATAAATCTAAGATATCTTCGTTTTTAACTTTAGTCTCTTTAAGCTCAACTTCTAATTCGTTTAATGGATGCTTAGCTCCATCGCGAGTCTCGATAAAACCATTATCATAAGCAACTTCAAAGACACTATCTAAAAGCTCTACATTAAACAGATTACGTGTGAAGTTAATGCGGCATACTTTTTCAAGTTTCTTTTGAATAGCATCAATATCAAAACTCTTAGGAAAAGCCTCATTTGGGAACTTTGATAGATTAGGAACTTCAGCACTACGTTTAATGTCAACATTGTACTCATTACGCTTGTGAAGACCACCGATGTTCTCACCTTTAACCTTCAAGGTTTGCTCACAGTAATCAACTGAGCGACGAATACGTAGACCTGCTTTGATAGCAAATAGATCTTTGTTTGGAGTGTCAAAATAAGTGTTATCTAAATGTTCAACATTTTGATCACTAACCTTACCGATGTTTTTGAAGATTTCAAAAAGATCAGTTGCATGTCCTACATAGCCAAACTTAAGCTCTAGCTCTTTGTTTTGCATTGATTTTTCTCCTACTTTTCCTTAATGATATATGTTTTTAGTTATTTTGTTATGGTTTTTAGCGAAAAAATTATACCGTATCACGGAAAAATGAGTGTTAAGTCAAAGTTAAGGTATTGTTAAGAGATAGTTAATTTTACTTTTGCTAAGACCTATCTTATATAAGTGCAATTACTGACAACTGTAACTACCAACCTTTGTTTGTGTTAAAATCTATCAACTTTAAAATTTAAGGATTAAATTATGAAACTATTAGGCACAGTTTTTACCATGTGCACTTTATGCTTTAGCGTAAATGCTCTAGCGCTTAACGAAGATACTACTTTAAACAATCAAGCAACTGTTGCAAACGCACAAGCAACAGATAACCAGGTTTTAGAAGTAAAAAAAGTTGCTCCTAAGACTATTTATGAAGCACAAGTAGGCGATGCTATTTACGTATCAGAAAGTGCTAATGTATGGTTACGCGCTTGCCCTGATTCTCGTTGCAAAATCAATGCTGCAACTCATGTTGGTGAAAAATTTAGCTTTGTTAAATTCTCTACAGATCAAAAGTTTGTTCTAGTTGATGATGGCAACAAACAACAATGGATGCAAACCCGTGATGTTCAAGTAGAGCCTTGCGGAAAAGCTAAAGTTGAGATTTTAGAAGGTAAGGTTGCTGAGCTTCAAAACAAGCTAGATAACTACGACTCTGTTGTTGCTAAAGACTACCAAAGTGCTAAAGCTAAACTTGAGAAGCTTGAAAAAGAAAATGCTCAATTAAAAGACATTTTATCTAAGCAAAATACCCAAATTGAAGATCTTGATGCTACCCGCCGTGACTTTGCTGATAGGCTAGAAACTAAAGAGCTTGATATGCAAATGCGTTGGTGGTTACAAGGTGCTGTAATTGCTTTCTGTGGTGCGATTATTGGTATTATCTGCGTTTACATTCCACGCCCAAGAGGCAGAAAGAAGAGTCGCGATAACTGGTAATCAGTAATTATAGATTAGATTTTTTAAAGGCTACCTGAAGGTGGCCTTTTTAATTTTAGATAAATGATTTTGATGCAAGCTAGATTAGAAAGTTAAGTGTTAGTTCTTATCTACAAATCTAATTAAAGATAAGTTGTCAGTAACTACTTTCTTTTGAGCTTTGACTTCAACTAGTTTTGAGGTGTTATTAAGGTTTAAATCACGAGGACCAATATTTTTAGTTTTAGGAAACTTCACAAAGTCCATCTTTTCAATCATTTGAGCTTTTTCTTGCTCTTCTTTAGTTAAAGCAAAGACCACCACAATATTATCAAATGAATTTACAAGTTTATCCTTAACTTCAACTACGCTTTGCTTAAAGGCGTGATCTGATAAAAACACAAAGGAACCTAAGCCAATTGATGAAAAGGTCATGGAAAACAAAACTATCTTATAAGCTTTTTTAAAGGTAAAACCTAAGCCTTTTAAAAGCTCTTTTTGAGAGTGCTTATTTTTCAAGATAAATACCCTTGCCTACAGCATTATCAAAAATTGCATAGATGATATCTTCGTCATCTAAAGACTTAGAAATTAACTCAAAAGATTTTTTAATGTCTTTCTTATCTTCAATTTCAATTGGTTTAACATCAGTTAAAAGAGCTTTAAATCTATCTAAAGCGTGAATGTAATTTGTAACCGTAGCAAGCTCTTCAATTTTTGAATCTTTGTTTTGCTTAAAACCTACATAAGTAATTTCACCATCAAAGACATGCTCTAAGTACTCACGTTTTACAGTCCACATCTTATTATCCATGATAATTTGCGCGCTCTTGTCATCGAGAAATCTTAAAACTGCAAAAAAAGGAGTCATATTGTCATCGCGCAAAGATAAAACTGCCATGCGGTTAATTAAATGCAAGCTATCTAAATTAGAGTTCACGGTACGGCACTCAAAACCTACTTTATCTAAATCATTACAATTAGACTTAGTACCATCTGCTCTTTTATATCCAACAAGATGAATTAAAGTATCTAAGCTATCAGATTTAAAGATACTCTTTTTGATGCTTTGATTAAATAAATTAAGCTCTTTAGTGATAGTTTTACGACCAGGCATCATCGCATTGATAGCCTCGTCATAATGCTTTTGTACTTCGCTATCTTTGTAAACTAAAGAGCGTACTGACTGTGAATCTAGTTGATGAGGAAGATAGTAGTAAGCTGCTGCAAAGACACCTAGAGAAATCGCTGCACCTAAAAGCAATAATGGGATTTTAGCAAATAGGGTTAATAAGCACTCTTTAATGAAAGTCTTAAAGCCTAATACAAATAGAGATCTGTCATGGCGGACAATCTCTAAAGCCTTTTTGACCATATGCTTTGAAACATACTTTTTATTAGCTTCAAAGGCTATGCATAAAGCTCTATCAGCAACAGAATTGATGATACGTGGCAGACCATGTGAGCCTTTAAATAAAGCATTGATGGCACGATTTGTAAAGACAGGATCATGGCAACCTGCAATCTGCATTCTAAAGTTTACATAAGAGTGGACTTCATCGCGCTTTAAAGCTTTAATTTGGGCAAAAGCTTTTACTCTTCCCCAAAACATCTTATGCATTGGCTTTTGAATATTTTCGATTAAATCCTCTTGTCCTACTAACAAGAAGTTAATCATCTTACCAAGCTCACCTTCAATGTTACTAATAAGGCGAACTTGCTCAATTACCTCATCAGATAGGCCTTGAGCTTCATCTAAGATAACCGTTGTAACAATGCCACTTTGAACAGAGCGCTCTAAGAGTTTACGTAGCTTTAAAGTAAGCTCAGCAATAGATTCAAAGGAGGTAGCAACTACACCACTTGCACGTAAGATAGTTGCAAGTAACATGTGCTCATTTAAACGAGGATCATCAATTGCGATAATACGAGTGCGTTTTGGAAGAGAACGAATCAGCATTCGCACAAGTGTAGTCTTACCAGAGCCTGATGGTCCTGATAACACACATATTGCGCCATTACGACTTAAGTTAGTTGTTAATAATTCCAAAGCTTCATGCTGACAATTGCCGACAAAGTAAAAGCGGTTGTCAGGTAAACCATCAAATGGTAGCTCGTCTAATCCAAAAAATTTCTCGTACATATAATTACCTTAGACCGACATTATACCAAATCTTAGAAAACTTGTTTTTAACTATGTGATTTATAGGTAATTAGCCTTAATTTTGTTAAAATGTGATCTAAGAGGAAAAAAGATGCAGGTATATTTAGTAGGCGGTGCGGTCCGCGATGAGCTTTTAGGTTTACAAGGCTCTGATAAAGACTATGTGGTGGTAGGCTCTAGTGTGCAAGAGATGCTAGATAATGGCTACACCCAAGTAGGACACGACTTTCCTGTTTTTCTGCATCCTAAAACTCACGAAGAATATGCATTAGCTAGAACTGAGGCTAAAAACGGTCATGGTTATCTAGGCTTTAACTGCAATTTCTCCCCTGACATTACCCTAGAAGAAGATTTAAAGCGTCGCGACTTAACTATCAACGCGATCGCTAAAGACTCACAAGGTAATCTCTACGATCCTTATCATGGTGTAGATGATCTAAAGAATAAAGTCTTGCGCCATGTCTCTGATGCTTTTATCGAAGATCCACTACGTGTTTTAAGAGTTGCCCGTTTCTATGCTAAGTTTTACTCATACGGTTTTACTGTAGCAGAAGAAACCAAAGCTTTAATGCGCAAAATTGCTAAATCTGGTGAGCTTTCAACTCTTACCTCAGAGCGTGTGTTCTTAGAGCTACAAAAAGCACTTAAAACAGATAATCCTGAGCAATTTATTTTGCTATTACGCCAGGTAGAAGCTTTAAAAGTTATTTTGCCAGAGGTAGATAAGCTCTTTGGGGTTCCAGGTCCTAAGCGTTGGCACCCAGAGATTGACTCTGGCATTCACACTTGCATGACCATAAATAGGATCTGCAAAGAATCAACTGATCCTATCGTTCGCTTTGCAATGCTCTGTCATGATTTGGGTAAAGGTGAAACTCCAACCGTATTATGGCCTCATCATAGACTACACAATAGCTTAGGAGAAAAGCCATTAAAGTGCCTATGCCAAAGACTTAAAGTTCCATCTGACTATCAAGACTTTGCTTTAATTGTAGTTTTATATCACTCTGAGATGCACCATTTATACAGAAAAGGCGCTGAGGGTATTGTCAAACTCTTTGAACGTTTAGATGGCTTTAGAAAACCAGATCGTATTAAGCCATTTATGCTGTGCTGTAAGTGCGACTTCTTAGGTCGTTTGGGCTTTGAAAATCGTCCTTTCCCTCGAGCACAATACTTCTTAGAGATGTTCGCGATTTGCCAAACTGTAAAGGCAAAAGAGTTTGTAGAACTTGGCTTTAAAGGAATTGAGATTAAAGAGAAGATTCATGAGCGTCGAGTAGAGCTTATTGAAGAATACTTTAAGACGGTTCCTAACTATGAGCTCAATGACTCTAACAATGAAAAGCCAGCACAATTAAAGGCAAAAGATCAAACCTATGAGCGCAAGCCTCAAAACAAGCAGCGCGACCAAAAAGGATTCTTCAAAGTTCGCTTTTCAAATGATATTGGAGAGCAAGGCGAATAGCCTCAAAGAAAAAAATGCAGCGTAAAAGCTGCATTTTTTAAATCTAATCTGTACAAAACAATCTTAGAACATCCAAAGTAATATCGCACCTAACAGAACACGGTAGATAACAAATACTGCCATACCTGACTTTGCAATAAACTTTAAGAATAAGTGAATTACTACAAGTGCAACTGCAAATGAGATAAAGCCACCTAAAATTAGGTTTACCCATTGAAGTTCTAAGGTTTCTTGCTTATATAGCTTTAAGATCTCAAACAAGCCTGAAGCTAAAATTACAGGAATTGATAATAAGAAACTAAAGCGTGCTGCAGCCTCTGCTTTCAAGCCTAAAAATAAACCTGCGGTCATGGTAATACCAGAACGTGAGGTGCCTGGAATAATTGCAATAGCTTGAGCAAAACCAATGACTAAAGCTTGAACATAGGTAAGACCTCTTAAAGAGTCAGCACGTGCACCTTGCACATTGTCAATGTTACGCCAAACGATACGGCGATTTACATATGAAGCTAAACCTAAAAGAAGACCAAAACCAATAGTTGCATAAGCAATTACATCAATACTGTCACGAATAACTGTAGAGATAGTCTTTTCAAATAAACCACCGACAATTACTACAGGAAGAGTACCGATGATCACGCAAAAACCAATCTTAGCTATAGGACTAACCTTACGTTTTACTACAGCTTCAATGGTAAATGTTGAGATTTTAACAATATCAGCTAAGTAATATAAAACTACAGCTAATAAGGTACCAACGTGTACAGCAACATCAAAAGCTAGACCTTGATCTTCCCAACCTAAAAGATGACTTGGAAAGATTAAGTGCGCACTTGAAGATACTGGCAGAAACTCAGTTAAACCTTGAATTAATGCCAATATAAAAACATGTAATAAGGACATTTAAAAGTTAGTCCTTAACATTGTGCCATTGAGGAGCTTCAACAGACCAGTCAATCTCAACCTTCTCAACGCGCTTATTCTCAGGTAATCTTGGCTCCATCTCAGTCCAAATATCACCTACTTTGATACCTAATAAAGGATGAACTAACTCAGGAGCTAACTCGCATAGTGGGCATAATACGAATGGATAATCTTGAATGTCATGACGAGGTAACTTGCAAGGAGTGGTAGTTACAGTATCGCCAAATACTAAAATATCGATATCTAAACGACGCTTAATACCAAAGTTAGTGCCATTGTTGAACATTAACTCAGTACCTGCTAACTGCTCTACCTTTTGTAAACAAGCATATAGATCTTCTAAAGTAGCCTCAGTATCACCACCAAACACCATATTGTAATAATCAGGCTCACCTGCACGAACTGCATGGCTCATCCAAACTGATGATTTGGCAAAATTCTTGAAAAGAGGGCCAATCTTGGCAACAGCAAATCTTAAAGCATTTTCTCTGTTTAAATTTGAACCTACGCCAAGGTACACTCTAGTAGTCATGTTATTCTCCAATACTCTTACTTATTTGTACGCCAACGCCCTGAGCCTCTGCTACAGCTTGTGGCTTGTTTAATGTAACCTTTACAGAAACTGGTTTAAACTCTTTTAAAATCAAATCGCAAAGTTCAACTCCTAATTCTTCTAGAAGTCTTGCTTTTCTCTCTATAATATAAGACTTTACACGCTTTGACAAAAGAGCATAGTCAATACTTTTATCTAATTGACCAGTAGTTCCTGCTTCTTTTAAATCTTTTTCTAGTTCAATTGAGACTAGTAATGGCTGAGTATTTACTCTTTCAAAGTCTAAAATACCCACAATACAATCTACTTGTAAATTGTTTACAAAGATCTTGTCCATTACAGTGCCTTTAATTGTGATAATGGCCAACGAGGGTGCACTTTAATTGAATAATCACCAATTTGGCCTGCTTGAAAACGTAGCATTCCAACTTGAGCTATCATCGCACCATTATCAGTACAGAACTCTTTACGAGCAAAGAATGCATGACCATGCATCTTGTCCATTAAAGATTGTAATCTAGTTCTAATGTCGGTATTAGCTGAAACTCCACCTGCTACAACTAAGGTTTTAAGACCGGTTTGTTTTAGAGCTCGCTTACACTTGATCTCTAAAGTATCTGCCATAGCCTCGGTAAAGCCTTTAGCAATATCAGCTTTTACTTCATCTAAATGATCTTTGTGCTCTATTGTTGCATTTAAGACCGCAGTTTTTAAGCCAGCAAAACTAAAATCACAATTTGGATTTTTAATCATAGGTCTTGGGAATTTAAACACACCACTAGTGCCACCTTGAGCTAATTTTTCAAGGCCTGGACCACCTGGGTATGGAATTCCTAATAATTTTGCAGTCTTATCAAAAGCCTCACCTGCTGCATCATCTACAGACTGACCTAGCATTTCATAAACGCCAGGATTTTCAACTTTGATAAGTAAAGTGTGACCACCTGAGATTAAAAGAGCGACAAAAGGAAGCTTTGGCTTATTCTCTTCAAGCATTGGAGCTAGAAGATGTCCTTCCATGTGATGAACTGGTACACAAGGAATACCTAAGCCGTAGGCTAAAGCACCTGCTTCCATAGCACCTGATAATAAGGCACCGATTAAACCTGGGCCACTTGTATAAGCAATAGCGCTTAAATCTTTTAAGCTCATATTAGCTTTTTCAAGAGCTAGTTTTACAAGAGGCACAACTCTTTTAATGTGATCACGAGAGGCAAGCTCTGGGACTACTCCACCATATTCTGCGTGCATAGCAATTTGTGTATGGAGTGTATGAGATACTAAGCCTTGCTTATCATCAAAAATAGCAACACCAGTCTCATCACAAGAGCTTTCAATTCCTAAAATGCGCATTTTCTTCTCGTAAAAAAATCTGACTGCTCATTATACTAAAGTTATCAAGTAAATGATCATCAAAAAAGGCTTGATTTCTACATAGATTAACTGTCTACATTGACAGCTACATCTGCAGCATGAAGGTCACAGGACCATCGTTTTCTAGACTTACCTTCATGTCAGCTGCAAAAATACCTTCTTGCACTGTTGGTAGTTTTTGATGAGCATAAGCGACAAATTTTGCATAAAGCTCTTTAGCTTCATTGGGAGCCATAGCAGGATCAAAACTTGGGCGATTGCCTTGTTTGGTGTTAGCAGCTAATGTAAATTGAGATACTAAAAGAACATTACCTTGGACCTGTTCTACATTAAGATTAATCTTTTCATTCTCATCGTAGAACATGCGGTATTTTAAAATTTTATCAAACATCTTACGGCACTTAGCCTCATCATCGCCTTTTTCAAGGCCAATAAAAGCTAATATACCTTTTTCAATACTGCCAGTAGTTTTGCCATCTACTACTACTTTTGCATAATTTACGCGCTGTAATAAAGCTAACACTTCAATCTCCTCTAAAACGTGCTAAATTATACTGAATTTAAGATTTGAAATTAAGGTAATTAAAAAAGAGTTTTTATGTGGCTAAATCTTTTGTGTGTTGGATGTGGCGGCTTTATTGGCGCAGTTTTAAGAGTTCTTACAGGTGTTGTAATTTCTAAATCAACCTTAGTTCTGTCTTTTCCCCTTACCACATTATGTGTGAATATAGTAGGCTCATTTGTCATAGGAATTTTACTTACTCTCCCTAGTTTGCAAGCAAATCCTAACCTCAAGTCTTTTTTAACCGCAGGACTTTTAGGAGGTCTTACTACTTTTTCAACTTTTAGCTTTGATACTTTAACTTTAATTGAGCAAAGGCTGATTGTTACTGCTTTTATTAATATTGCATTAAATGTAGGAGTAGCCTTATTTGCTTGTTTTTTAGGGACTTTAGTTGCTAAAGCTTTGTCTTAGCTAAATACCTCTCATGAGAAAGTGCACAAAAAAGGATTAATCCTTGTTTTTTGTGTTTACAGCATGCTCAATTTTCTGTATAATCCACCCTGTTTTTTACCGTCAGAGACCTACTGTCTTTGACATTGGAAATTAATAAGTGAGGTGGTTTTCCACATGCCAGTCATTAAAGTACGTGAGAACGAGCCATTTGACGTTGCCTTAAGACGTTTCAAGCGCTCTTGCGAAAAAGCCGGTATTTTAGCCGATGTAAGAGCTCGTGAATTCTACGAGAAGCCAACAACTGTACGTAAGCGTGCAAAGGCTTCTGCAATTAAGCGTCACGCCAAAAAGTTGGCCCGCGAGAATGCGCGCCATACAAGACTTTACTAATCACGCATACTGTCCTAAGACATGGCGAAATTAGTCTAGATGCTTGTATGCACTAGCTAAAAATCTATCACTAGATTTATATAAAAGGGTAAGTTTTAAAGCTTACCCTTATTTTTTGCTTGAAGTTTTCTCTCTAACCTAATCTATTTCAAATCACCAATTGTTCTTAGATACTCATTAAGATTAGACATACCAATTCTTTGTAAGGTATCAGGATCTTTACCACCTACCTTTACACCATCAATTTCACCTACAGCTTGTGCAAAATCAGATGATGAGGTGATAATTACTTCATCGGCATTCATCATTTCATCTACGGTAAACTCACGCTCAATTACTTGCACGCTTTCACGATAACAAGCTTGGATTAAATGAGTCTTACCAATACCTCTTAAGATAAATCTATCGTTAGGATGAGTTATAAGCTCTCCATTTTTCAAGATCACTACATTAGAATGAGCGCACTCTGTAACAATCTCACCACGATGTAAGATAGCTTCAAATGCACCAGCTTTCACGGCTTTGTTATATGCCATAACAGATGGAATTAAGTTTAAAGTCTTAATATTGCAAAGCTCAAAACGGTTATCATCGACCGTAATTGCTTTAACAGGTTTTGGTAAAGTTGTTAGCACATCAGGCTCTGGGCGGACAAAGATTGCAATCTTACCTTGCATATCCTGTGGATAAGCATGACAACGCCATGACACGCCACGGGTTACCTGCCAATAGACAAAGCATGTTTTAGAGTCAACCTTTGCTGTTAAGTCGGTAATTAGCTTAAATAACTCAGGTTTTGTCATGGGAATATTGATTTCAAGACTTTTAGCTGATGAGTAAAATCTATCTAAGTGCTCATTTAAAAGGTAAACAATCTTGTTTCCTGAAATAGTTGCATCATAGACACCATCGCCAAAGAAATGAGATCTATCATCAAAAGGTATAGCTAAATCTTTAGAACTACCAATTTGACCATCGTAATAAGCAATCTCTTGCATTTTTATTCCTTAAAAGAATTTCAAAAAACAATCTCTAAAAACAATTGTGCACCTAAACTTTAAAAAGCTTAAGTGCACCAAGAAGTTATAGATCTAAGTTCTACTCAACCATGTTCTGTTTCCAGAAATTAATTGCATCTTGAACCCAATCTTCTTTTTCTCTTTTCTCACCTAGGCCAAAGCCATGGCTCAAACGAGGAAGTTCGATATATTTAGCATCAAGTTCTAGTTTTTGTAGATTGGCAACTGATGATTTTAAAACTGTAGAGTTAATGATCTTATCATTTTGACCAACTACTACATAGGTTGGTGCATCAGCATAGGAAGCATAGAAACTAATTGGGTACTCAAAGATATTAGCAACTGATCTTGTAGTTAACTTACCTTGACGAATTGCGTTTTCTGCACCATGAGTTACGGCAATAATCACTTGAGCGCCAGATGATGCGCCCCACATTGAGTAATTTTCTTTTTGCACACCAAACTGTCTTGCGTGCCAATCAATTTGATTTAAAGCATTCATCAAATCAAGAGAGCCCTTTTGAGCACTCTTTTGGCGGTATACAAGCACAAACACATTATATCCACAATGAGATAAACGCAGTGCTAATGGAAAACCTTCATGTAGCACGCTTCTATAATCGTAACCGCCAGAAACTACAACTGCATATGGAGCTCTAAGCTTTCCTCTTATAAAGAAAAATCCAGTGTCTTTTAATTCAGGATTTTCTTTTTGCTGCAACTCATCATAGATAGGATAAAAAACTTGCTTTCCTGCCTTAATATCAGACTCTAGATGATCTAGGACTTCTAAGGTATTTTCAATACTGATATTACGGTGGTAAGGCATAAGCTTTTGAAGATTATCTAAAGTAACTCCTAAAGCATCTTTATCTAAACTTGGCACTAAAAACCTTGCAAAATCCTTAAATAAAGGGTATTCAAGAACATCTTTGATGGTGCTGTTGCCTTGAAAATGCAGATTAGGATCTCTGTGAATATAAGAGTTGTAATCAATATCCACACTTGAAAACTCATCTTCATCTAAAAGCATATTGTAGTACTCGCCATCATCATTATCTGATGCAAGGGCAGTACATGACATACCTAAGATACTAAGCGAGAGTAATAATTCTTTTATAAGCTGTAGTTTCATATAAAGACCTGAAACCTAAATGTTTGTTATCTTATAAGCTTAGATCATTTTTTGTAAATAGTTAATTTTAAGTTGGTGCTTTTTTGACGTAAAAGGCTTTTTTATAGGAATGATTATTAGCAACGTGAAATAGGTCACGTTGCTAATTAGACAATTTGTAGAAATGATGTACTAATTAAGGTAGTGAGTTACCTGCTGCCATGTAAATCTCATACCACTGATGTTTAGATAACTTCACATCAGTTGCTTTGGCACTTTCTGCAACTCTATGAGGTTTAGTTGTACCAATTACAGCCTGCATTAAACCTGGGTAACGTAATACCCAAGCAATTGCTACAGCAGTTGCGGTAACGTTTTGCTCTTCAGCAATACGATTTAAAACTTCGTTTAGTTTTAAGTATAAAGGAGAGCCTACAAACACACCTTTAAAGAAACCATACTGCATTACAGACCATGCTTGAACGGTGATCTTATGTAAACGGCAATACTCTAAAATACCACCATCGCGCATAATGGCTGGATCGTTGGCCATATTTACGTTAATACCAGAATCAATCATAGGAGTATGACAAACACTCATTTGAACTTGGTTTGCACAAATCTCACAATCAAGACCACTTTGTAAAAGTTGCATTTGATAAGGGTTCATATTACTTACACCGAAGTTTAAAACCTTACCCTCAGCTTTTAACTTATTGAATGCTTCACCTACTTCCTCTGGCTCCATTAACACGTCAGGACGATGTAGTAATAAGCAATCAATATGATCAGTGTTCATGCGCTTTAAGCTATCTTCAGCGCACTTTACAATGTAGTCTTTTGAAAAGTCATAAATAGTAGGCTCAGCATCTTTGCGGATACCACACTTAGTTTGTAAGAAGAACTTATCACGAAGTGACTTATCAGTGTTAAAAACGTCACCTAATAAGGTCTCAGCAAAGCCTTTAGTGTAGCAATCAGCGATATCTAAGAAGTTAATACCAAGATCATGGGCAGTGTTCAAAAGCTCAATTATTTTTGACTTGTCATCTCTTAATTCAGGAATTCTCATTAAGCCTAAAACGACTTTTGAGACCTTAGTTTTATTTGAGCCAAACTCAATATATTCCATATTTTTACCTTACCAATAAGTATTGATTTAAGTATTGATTATTAATGTTCTGCAACGTTAATTAGCTCACCATCATGAAGATAAGCATAAACATTACGAGCAGCAATATTTACAATTCTGTCTACAGTTTCTTTTAAGAAGAACCAACCACCTACATGAGGAGTTAATAAAAAGTTCTTTTGCTCCCATAGAGGATTGTCTTTTGGAAGTGGTTCTGGTGTCATTACGTCACAGGCTGCGCCACCTAATTGACCAGAGCGTAATGCTTCAAGTAAATCATCTTGATTGATAGCATCACCTCTACCTACATTGATTAGGTAAGCACCTTTTTTCATCATAGCTAGAGTCTTTTTATTGATTAGATTTACAGTCTCTTTTGAGCTTGGTAATACCATAGCTACGATATCACACTGAGGTAGAACCTTATCAAGATCAGCTAAAGTATATAACTCATCAACGTAGGCAGGCTTTTTCTTTAGGTTACGGCGTACACCAATAACTTTCTTAGCACCTAGAGCTTTTACCTTTTGCGCATAGCTAGAACCTATATCACCTAAACCTAAAACTGCAATAGTTGATTTCTCAACAGAGATGATCTTGCCACAATCAGACCAATCTTTAGCATTTTGCTTGTCACGGTACTCTGGGAAGTGACGAATTAAAGAGAATGTCATTGCAAGCATATGCTCACCTACAGCAGGAGAGAAAGAGCCTACAGCTGTACATAGCTTAATCTTTGGATCTAAAACACCAACGTAATTATCAAATCCTGCTGAGTTTAATTGCAAAAACTCTAAAGCCTTGCAATCTTTTAGTAATTTTGGAGCAATGTTACCTACGATAATATTCTTGTCAGCAACATCAGCTGGCTCTAAAGTGTTCTGATTTTTAATGGTGATTTCAACATCACCTACTGCTTTTAAAGTTTCTAATTGCTCATTATCAACATCAATGGCAATTAACATCTTCTTTGACATTTTATATTCCTTATCTTCTAAATCTAATCTTCAAATGGGTACTTAATTCCTAATTGAGCACGAATTGAATCCATAAGTTGCATTACATAGATAGTCTCATCATGAGGCATTGCGCTACACTCAAGTTCACCTTTTTCTAAGGCCTCAATACAAGCTTCTACTTCATACTCATAGCCTGTGTATTGCTTAGGGCATTTAATTTCTTTTACAAGCTGATAGGCACTATCAAATACCTTTAAGCTTTGTGGATTGTTGATATTCTCAACCATAATAAAGCCCTTAGGTCCATGGATCATGCCAAATCTATCCGAGATACCGGTAGCAGATGAGCAAAGCACAGCCATAGCACCTGTATCTTTATAGCGCAGTGTCATAGAGTTTGACATATCAACACCCTTTTGATTTTTAACGCAAACTGCATCAACATCATCTGGGTGACCTAGTACCATGCAGGCAAAGTTTAAGGTATAAACACCTACATCAAGTAAAGCGCCACCAGCTAGTTCTGGGGTAGTTAAACGAGGTACATGAGCAATGCTATAACCAAGATTGGCTGTAACCATAGTGACAGGACCGATGATTCCAGACTTTACAGTCTCATCAATGATCTCTCGCATTGGCTGATAACGAGTCCAAATTGCCTCAGTTAATAATAGTTTTTTCTCTTTAGCTAGCTTGCATAGCTCTTGAGCTTGTTTAGCGTTAACAGTAAAAGCTTTTTCACAAAGAACATTTTTACCATTTTCAAGGCACTTTTTAACCTCTTCAAAATGGCAACTATGAGGAGTTGCAATATAAACTAAATCTACATTTGGATCTTTGTAAAACTCATCATATGAACCATATGCTTTTTCAACATTGAATTCTTTACAAAAATCCTGTGCTTTTTGAAGATCACGAGATGCTGCACAATAAAGCTTTATCTTGTTATTACCGCCTTTAATCATGGCATTAACAGTATTTGCCATAACCTTAGCGATACCACCACAGCCTAAGATTGCAAAATTCACCATAGTTAGTCCTTATATTTGAAATTACTAGACAAGATTATTAGTGAAATTTGTAAATTGGACAAGTGAAAGAATTAAAAATTGTTAGCTAATTAAGGAATTTAAGAAAATTGTGAGTGGTGTATTAAGAAAGTGGCTAATTGACTAGCCACTTTACGAAAGGATTTAAATTCTTTGAAATTATTCTTCAAAGTCTACACAGCAACGCTCTAAAGCTAGGCCTTTAATCTTTGAAGCAACAGCAACATGGCGTGGATCGGTAGCATAAGCTTTTAGATCATCCATATTGTCAAACTCACAAACTAAAGTGCATGAAAACTTCTCATTTGGGTTTACGTTAACACCTGTCTGTAATGATCTTAAAACATCAATTTGACCTACTAGAGCATTTAGACCTGCTAAAAACTCTTTCATCTGCTCTTCAGCGCCTTCTTTAAATTTCCACATTACAATGTGTTTAATCATGATTTTTCTCCAAAATGAATTGATGTCTTATTTAATCTTGTTGCAACTCTTTTGTCAAACGATCTTCTTTTGATTTTCGCAATAGCTCGTCTTTATACATTTGAGCGATATTTGACGGACCATCCCACCATGTTTTTGTTGGCTCATCATATAGTAATCTTCCTGTATCTGACATAATGAAATCATAGAACATCTGATTTCTGTTGACATTAAGATCTTGAGATAATTCTTCAATGGTTAATGCACAATTAGCATCAACACCATAGTTAAGTTGTTCTTGAGTTACTTCTTTAAAGTTAACCATTTTTATTGCTCGAATGAATTAAGATAATATTATTGATTTAGTACATATAGTAAGTCAAAATTTGCTCCATTGTTCTTTAGCATTATTTCGACCTCATCTAAGACACAATCATCTCCTTCACAAAGAAATATTCCGCTACAATTATCAATAAATTCTGCAACTTTATAATTCTTAAAAATTTTGATTGTATCGTCTATTGTTTGGTGCCACTTTTCTGAAGCTAGACGCAAAATTCTTGTTTGCATAAAGATAATTTCAAGTTCTCTTGTCATTAACTATTTCCATTTATAAATCAATAGTTGTATCTTATAACACATCTCAACACAAATTTGATTTATCTAAATATTCACTTTTCTGCAAAATATTATGTCTAATTTGCTTATCAATTTTGTGATCGCGGTATAATAATGTTTGTAAGTTGTAGGTATTTGCCTACTGTTTTTATCAAACTTTTATTTGGAACATCATGGATTTCATTAAGAAAAACTTCGCAGGTGTTTTAGTTTGCCTAATTATTGCAATTCCTTCATATTATTTAGGTCAACTATACCCTATTATTGGCGGTCCTGTATTCGCTATTTTACTAGGCATGATTATCTGCTTATTATGGACTAATCGTGGTATTGCAGACGCAGGTATTAAGTTCACTTCTAAGAAGATCTTACAATATGCTGTGATCCTTTTAGGCTTTGGTCTAAATCTAGGTACAGTTTTAAAGACTGGTCAAGAATCTTTACCAATCATTATCTCAACCATTGCAACCTCTTTAATTGTAGCTTTCGTAATGTGTAAGCTAATGAATTTACCAACTAAGTTATGTACTTTAATTGGTGTAGGTTCTTCTATCTGTGGTGGTTCTGCAATTGCAGCAACTGCTCCTGTAATTAAAGCAAATGATGAAGAAGTAGGTCAGGCAATTTCTGTTATTTTCTTCTTCAACGTTTTAGCTGCTTTAATCTTCCCAACCATGGCTGACTACTTAGGCATGACTCATGGGCCAGAGGCTTTTGGTATCTTCGCTGGTACCGCAGTCAACGATACTTCATCAGTAACAGCTGCTGCTTCAACTTGGGATAACTTATGGAACTTAGGTACAGATACTCTAGATAAAGCTGTAACAGTTAAGTTAACTAGAACTCTAGCTATCATTCCTATTACTTTATTCTTATCAGTATGGTTTAGCATGCGCCATGATGAGACTGTAAATCAAAGTGCTCAGAAGTTAAAGATCACCAAGCTTGTTCCAAGCTTTATCGTTTTATTTATCATCGCAAGTATCATTACCACTGTTTGCGTATCCGTATTTAATGTAGACAACTCAGTCTTTGGTCCTCTAAAAGAGTTATCAAAGATCTTCATTATTATGGCAATGGCTGGTATTGGTCTAAACTGTAATATCTTTAAGCTAGTAAGAACTGGTGCATTACCTATTTTCCTAGGTTTCTGCTGCTGGGTTGGTATTACCTTAGTATGTTTAAGCTTCCAAAGCTATCTAGGCATTTGGTAATCTAATATTCAGACTATTTTAATGGCGCTTTAATGCGCCATTTTTATTAGTTCAAAAGCCATTGACACACGTCTTTAACTTCAATTCCATCATAATCTTTTTGCAAGCCACAATCTAAAGCTAAGACAAGCTTTTGGTAATTATCATCAATCTTTCTAAGTGGTGCTAATTCACGAGATATTACATCTTCAGATAGCATGCTTTGCGTTACTTGAATATAAATCTTTTGACCATTTTTTGTTGCTACAAAATCGACTTCAAGATCGCCTACTTTACCAACAGCAACCACATAGCCACGTCTTAGTAATTCAAAGTAAACAATATTTTCTAATAGATGCCCCATATCTTGAGATCTAAAGCCTAAAAGGTAATTTCTAAGTCCGGTATCAATTATGTAGTATTTAGATAGCGACTTTAATAAATTCTTTCCTCTAACATCATACCTTTTGATGTCATAAAAGAAATAAGAAGTCACTAAGTAGTTAGCGTACTTGATAATGGTATTTACACTTGGATTTTTCTTATCAGCAATTAAATCTTCGTTTGCGATTACCTTGCTAATATTAGATAGAGAAATATTGCTACCAATGTTATCTGATAAGAAAGTGGCAAGCCTTTTTAATAAAATAGGATCGCCTACGGCTTTATCGCCAGTAATTCTAGCTCTCTCTAAAATATCTCGATTAAAGATTGCCTCGTATACACTTTCAATGTATTGAACTTGCTCATCAAAATCGTAGGTATTTCTATAGATACCAGGGAGCCCTCCAAGTCTTATGTATCTAATTAAAAGCTCTTTTAAGGTAAATGGCTCACCTTTTTCATTTACTGCATACTTTTCAATCTCGCCTTCAAAAGAAGACTTTTCTTTAATGGTGTAATTTGCAAATGAAAAGAATTCCTTAAAAGATAATGGATATACCTTAATCTCAAGGCACCTTCCTGATAAGTAGGTTGCGTATTCTGAAGATAATAGATAAGAATTAGAACCGGTTACATAAATATCACAGTCAAAATCAACCCTAAAAGCATTAACTGCATTTTCAAAGTTTTTAACTCTTTGTAACTCATCTAAGAAGATATAAGTCTTTTTGTCTTTACATACTCTTTGCTTAACGTAGTGATAAAGCTCATCGCATGTGAAGTTGGCAAATTCATAGGACTCTAAGTTTATTTCTATGATTTGATCTGTGGTTACACCTTGTGATTGAAGATATTGAACAAAGAGTTTTAATAGACGTGACTTACCGCATCGTCTTACACCTGTAATGACTTTAACCATCTCATCATCTTTAAAAGCAATTAACTTTTTAAGATAAGATTCACGATTGATAAGTTCTAATGCTCTTGCCATATTCTAAAACCTCTAACTTAATTATAGTTGCAATTAAGAATATTTTCAGAGTTTTATATAACAAATTGAATAAATTTTGAAATATTAAGAATTTCGATCAATGTCTTGATCAAAATTATTGAAATGAGGTACTCATAATAAAAAAAACTCCTAGCATTTAACTAAGAGTTTTGTGTTGAGAGAATTACTTTTGAGAGACACTATTTTACGTAGAAAACTCTGTTTTCCTTACGAGCTATTACCTTAGGATTATCGCCATCAATATAGCCTAAAGATAAATGGCCTACACCTTCAAAATCACCTTCAATTCCTAGAGACTTAAATAGCTCTTTATATAAAGGGTATTCCATAGATTCTTTAGCACGATGGATCCAACAAGTGCCTAAGCCTAAATCATGAGCTTCTAGCATCATGTTACCTAGTACTAATGAACCATCATAAACTGCAGTATTATTTGCTTTATTAGCAGCTACAAGGATGTATATAGGAGCGCCATAGAAAGTATCAAAACCAGGACGACCAAAGATCTCAGCGTTTAATTTAGAGATCTTCTCACGCATCTCTTTATTGGTAATGACAACAATTACAGGTGATTGCTGACCACGTCCTGATGCGGCATAAAGACCTGCTTCAACCACTTTATCAATTAAATCTTGAGGTACACGATCTTGCTTAAATTTGCGAATTGAACGACGTGTTTTAATATTCTCTAAAACTTCTGACATAAGATCTCCTAAACTAATTTATACATATAAGTAACACCTTCCCATTTACCTAGCTTATAAGCTACGTTATCAATGTTACCTACGGTAATAAATCTAAAGCCTCTAAATAGATTTAAAGCTTTTATGTTGGATGTGGTAATGATAGCAACCATATTAGAGATGTCAGGGCGATTTTGAGCGTAATGCAAGGCTGTAGAAACAAGATCTCTACCAATGCCCTTACGTTGCATACTAGACTGAACATAAACAGATATTTCAGTTGTGGTTATAAAAGCACCTTTTGGGATAAAAGTAGATAAGGCACAATAACCTAATACCTTCTCATCATCCCTACTATCAACAGCAACAAAGATTGGTCGATTAGTTTGATTATGAATGTGGAACCATTCAACAGCTTTAGAACCTGTTCTTGGTACGTTATCAAGTAATGCATTGCCACTTTCAACCTCAAAATTATAGATCTTGTTGATAGTAGCCATGTCTTGGACTTTGGCAAATCTAATACGCATAAAAATTTCCTCTGAGAGGAGATCATACTGATTTTTTAGAAAAAATAAAGGCATAAAAACGAGAAAACCCGTAACTTAAAAAAGCTACGGGTTAAGATAAGATGCCTGGCAGTGACCTACTCTCACACAAACGTACGTTGCACTACCATCGGCGTGACTGCATTTCACTTCTGTGTTCGGAATGGGAACAGGTGGTTCTACAGCACTATGGCCGCCAGGCGA